>JAEEGL011347559.1_pt1 | contig 40722 bp, 10 predicted proteins | sample 9134231 | NCBI WGS metagenome assembly JAEEGL01 (sample SAMN16246548, study PRJNA631951) | gut metagenome | biome: gut microbiome; feature: rumen; material: fiber-attached | host: Bos | place: Iran: Karaj | collected 2018-10
AAATATCAAGGCCGCCAAGGAACAGTGTGTCAAGGAACTTTCCGAAGCGGTGTCAACAGCGGAGTCTTCAGGGAATATGGCAGAAGTGGAAAGCCTTTTGGAGGGTTTGAGTAGTCTGGATGCGGAAACAGCGCGGCGGATCAAGGAGGATATCTTGTCCAGATTGCGGGAACGTGTCGAAACCGCGTTGTCGGAAAAACGTTTTGACGAGGCCGAGAAGGCCGCTGCCGAACTGGATGTTTTGAATTCTTTGGAATCTGCAGAATGCAGAATGCGGATAGCGAAGTCCAAAGAGAAGTATTGTCTCCAGTTGGAGGATATGATAAAGATCAGTTTGGAAGAAGCTCGTTTTGAAGACGTGGAGGATTCCATCCAGAAATTGACCTTGCTTGATGAACGGAAGGGCGGGAAGTGGATTGATGCCGCTCGGTTGCGGAAATTGGAATGGTCGTTTGACGAAGCGCTTGCCTGTGGAAGCTTTGACGAAGCCAATGGAAAAATACAGGAAATGTCGGCTCTGGATGCCGCGAAGGCGGCAGAAATGGGGCGGCGGCTGGAAACTGTGCGAGAAGAACAGGCTTATCTGTTGGAGCGGCAGATTGTCGAGATGATTCGGTATGGCGCCTTGCGTGAAGCTGAAGCCAAATTGAGAATGCTGGAGGGCCTTGACGGAGAGAAGGCGCAAAGATTGGGCACGTTGCTTGATAAGGCAAAGAAAGGGAAGAAAACCGAAAGATGTATGATAGCCGGCGTGGTGGTCTTTGTGCTGATTGCCATTGCGTTTTGCGTAGTGGCGCACTTGCGGCATTCCTCGGAGCTTCGAAAGGAAGCCGCCATGGCGGCGACTGCTGCGGAAAATGAAAAAGACATTGCGCTTCAGGAACAAGCCGATTTATATGCGGTTGATGCTCTGCAAAAGGCGATGGCGCTTAAGGAGCAAGCCCGAAATGAGTTTGAAAATGGCCGTTTTGCGGTGGCGAAGGATGGATATGCTAACGCTAAGGAGGCTTTTGCCGCTGCTGGCAAAGCCGCTAGAAAGGAGCATGGCTTGCGGATTATTGCCACCGATATCGAGAACGCTATCAGGCAGAGGCAGTTTGACAAGGCCAAAGCAGACCTCCAAGAGCTTAGGCGGTTGGATGCTGGTATGGCAGCAATACTTCAGGCGAAATTGGAATCCGCCGAAGAAGGGAAAACGGACGGGATTAAGACCTTCGACTTGGGCAATGGCGTTGAATTGAAATTGGTGAATGTTCAGGCGGGGAGCTTCATGAGGGTGGATTCAGAAAACGTCAATATGGTTAAGCTGACGAAGGAGTATTGGCTTGGCGAGACGGAAGTGACGCAAGGTCAGTACGCCGCAATCATGGATGGTGTGACGAATGAGAAAGGTGAGAAATATAATCCGCGTCCTTCATTGTTCAAGGGGAATGAACGTCTTCCGGTAGAACGTGTTTCGTGGTACGATGCACAGGCGTTTTGCAAAAGATTGAACGAGATGTTTGCCGGAGCACTGCCGCTTGGCTATCAGTTCGAACTTCCAACGGAGGCGCAATGGGAATATGCGGCGCGCGGCGGAAACAAGACAAAAGGGTATGCGTACAGCGGGGGAAACCGTCTTGATGATGTGGGGTGGTATTACGAAAATTCTGGAAAGAACCGTTTGGACGACAAGACATGGAATGAAGGGAATTTGTTGCCGAATGACTGTAGAACGCATCTTGTGGGAACTAAAGGCCCGAATGAGTTGGGGCTGTATGATATGAGTGGAAATGTGCGGGAGTGGTGCAGGGATTGGCATAGTGCATATCCGTCTGGTTCTGTGACGGATCCTCGCGGGCCTGAGACTGGTTCGGTCCGCGTGAGCAGGGGGGGCAGTTGGATGATTGACGCCAAAGGTTGCTTTGTTTCTATCCGTGTGAACAACGACCCGAAGGAACGCTACGGCATCATCGGCTTCCGTGTCGCGCTCGTGCCAACGCCATGACGTTTTTTGTCTGTTTCAACTCTTTTTCAAATGATTGTGACATTGGCTAGCCGTTTAAGAAGTATGCTTGAAAAGTTCAGATTAACTTGTGGGACTTCCGTCTGTCTGGTCTGGCGGACAGACGGGAGGACCGTGAGCCGAATATCGCCTACGAACTTGAACGGATATCCGATGAAATCGGCATGCATGTCACATTCAATGCCGAAGCGAAGGCGGTGTTCATGGACTTTGCCATGGCGCATGCATGGGGCGCGGCAACTTCCATGAACTCAATGCGATGCGGAGCTGTCTCTGGCGATGTTGGCGCTAGACGGACGCATTGAGTTGGCGACGGTGAAAGCCGAACTGGAACGCCAGCGATGTGACATTACAGCTTTTGCAGATGGTGCGTATGATTTGGAGTGCCTGCTTGGTGAAGACTACAAGGAGCGATATGATTTATTTGACATTATGCAATTGACGGATGTGTTGTGGCGGTTTGTCATGATGCATGACTTTTTCTGATGCAGGATGTAAGCTGTTCGCTGTCTCACGTCAGTCAAAATCCAATCCGAACAATTCGGATCGCCTGAAGAAATATCTCGCTCATTTCGGCTTGATGGTTCAAACAGTCAAAGGGAATATGAAGGTGAATTGAAGTGAGACGAATGGGACTGTGCTGTGTCATCGGTAGTTCGCTCCTGAAGTTAGGTAGTTTTCTATATTATTATTAATAGTAAAGAAAAGGTCTTTTTTTTCTTTTGATAACTTGTATTTTTGTGGTAGTTTTCTTATATTTATTATTTTTTGTTAAAATATTGTATTAGGGGAAGTCAATGGCCATCCACAAAAGGACTATCTGACTTTTGCAATTATGTTTTTTGTTTTATATATGATTTGATTGATAATTGGCAGGGAAACAAGCATGTTTAATAATTGGTTCACAAGGCGATGCATGACTTTGGTCGGTAGCAATGGCAAGGCCTTGCAAGGTGAGGCCAAGGAATTGGCGGAGAATGCTTTGTATGAAGCAAAACTGGCTAAATACAAAGTGTGGGCTGATGAAGATGGCCTTATGTTAAAAAAAGTTCCTGGCTTGTTTAATAAGCCGGAACCTATTGTTGATGCGAAAGGTAACCGACTTCAGATCTGCGGTAATCATGTCAAAATCAGGGCGAGTTACTGCTCAAAATGTGAAGCCCAGGCACCGGAAAGCTGGTGGCGTTGCGGCGAATGCGGAAGACCCGTCTTCCATGATCGTGATATTTGCCCACATTGCGGTCATCATGTCAATCCAGGAATGAGGGCGGATATATCGACTGGAAGCTGGCGTCAACGGGAGGGGATTTTTGCAGAACGATTCGATTTGGCGGATGTCAACCCGTTGTTACCATACGGCTTGAACATTCAGGAAAACCAACGTGGTTTGTTCTTGGAAGGAGGCGAACTCACGATGGTTATGACGCCTGGACACTACGCCAGTGAGGATTTCCGTTCGGAGGAAGTGAAGCAGTATGGTGAGCATGCCATCGTTTTTGTCAGTTTGTCGGAATTTTCTCTTCCACTACGTGTGAGTGGCATTCGAACAAAGGAATCAATGGCATGTGATGTACATATCGCTTTGACTTTGCAGTTCGATCAGGATAATGGAAATTCATTTCTATGCAATCTTATGCGCAATCGGCTGACTTTTGAAGTTGGCGATAACTGCTCGTCTGCTATAGGATATGATGAAATCATGCAGAATTTGTTGGAACCGACGGATGACCTCGTCCGGCGGTTCTGTGGGAACCGTACAATTGAAGAATTGTTCAAGAGCGCGTCCATTCGCGTGGATTTGGAAATGGCGATCATGAAGGCATTGGCCGGTCACCTACATTCCCATGGCCTGCGTCTGGTCCGTCTCGGCGAACTGGATTTCGAGTCGGATGTGTTTGATGAGTTACGCAAGCAGGAGGGGGAGATAGAGGAGCAACGTCGCCGAAACGAATTCATGCTGGCGGCTGATAAAGTCGCAAATGATGCGACGATGCGCCATGCCGTGAGCGAACAAGAGATGGTGGATTACATGGCGAACCTTGCCCAACGGGCAAAGATCAGTGAGGAGCAACGTGATTGGGAACTAAAGCGCATCCGTCGGAAGTGGCAATATGATGATCAGCTGGATGAATTAGCGCAATCATATAATTTATCACTTGAAAAGTTGGCAAAGGCATCGAACCTGAAGAAGGAACAGATTCTAAGGTTATCAGAAGAAGAGATGACGCAATTGACCAGCTCATATAATCTGAAAGATGAAGAGCAACGCCGCCAAGCGAAACTACGTTTGCAGGCAATCAATGATGAAATCAAAGAATTTGATACGAGGCATGTGGCTGAATTGAACCGTATGCTCGCAGACAAACAAAATGAATATGACAAAGTGTTGATTGAAGAGAGGATTGCGGAGGTAAATCACCGAATCCAATGGGCGAAATTTGAGCTCGATAGTCGCATAAAAGAAGCGGATGCGATGAGGGAAATCCGCGTAACTGAGGCATGGGCGAAGTTAAGGGAAGAGATAAGGCGTAATCGGGCTTTGAATGAAATCGATGAAACCAATAAGTGGGTCATCGTAAAAGGAAATAAATATAAGGTTGAAGATGATCACGCGGATCGTGAAGTCGAACGGGAAATCCGGCTAAAAGATGCTGAAGTGAAAAGAAGAGTGCAAGCCGCGCAAGGCTATAATGGAATGGATCCGTTGGCCGTCATTGCCGCTCAGGACGATCCTGCTATTATTGATAAGTTGGTAAGTGAACATCTTGGGGAAATTGAATTGCGGATGAAGCCTGATGTGTTGCTTGCGGCACAAGCGAAACGTGGTAGTGAAGAGGCGGAAGAGAAAATCGCCAGAATGGACCGTGAACAGAAAGAACGGATGGATAAGACATTGGCTGAAAACAGGGACATGTACGAGGCGATGCTGAAGATGAGCGAACGGATGTTCAATCAGATGACCGAGAAAATGACACGTCCGAATGGCGGAAGTGTTTCGACAACACATGTCATTAAGCAGGATTGAGAAAGATGAATTGTCCTAAATGCCATGTAGAAGTCGGAACGAGAGACAAAAAATGCTGGAAATGCGGTTTTTGTCTCTCTGAAATTGATTCGCCTGAAAAACAGACGGAATACGTTCCTGGTATCACGCTTTCCAAACAAGACGATTGCTGTATAGATATTGAAGATCATGGTGGAAGAACGACTTCTGGACTCGGCTCTCATTGGATTCCGAATGGGGGATTGGAGCGACCTTCTCCACGAAGAACTGAACCACCATATGTCGGAGGAACAGAACGCCCGTATACCAGAGGGACGGAACGTTCTGAAGAAGATACTACGAAGTGTCCGATCAATTCGTCGTATTCATCAAGTGGGGCAGAGTTATTGTCAGCAATAGATGATAAAATCAATGGGAATATTGCCAAGGGGTTGGAACATCTTGATGGTGGCATGTATAGAGGTCATGCTGATGATTATAAGGATGGTAGGTATGAATCTAATGGCCTATCACAACAAGATAAAAGTTTGGAGACGGCATATGTCATTAACGAGATTCCCAAGGAAGGAACAAGTGCCTGTAATTGTCTGCGTATAGAATATAATTACAATAGATTCTCTATTGAAGGAGCACAAAATAATCTTCAGTTCCGATTGACCCCTTTGGCTGAAAATCAAAGAGGTGATATTGGTTTTCGGTTAAGGCAAGTACGTATTTTTTGTTGGATTGTAAAAAATATAGATAAAGAAGATTATAGAGAAGTCAGTATGTTGAATAATCTAAAACTTACTGAAAATAATACGATAGATTTTACAATAACAATTAACGAGAAAGCTGGTTTCTATACGCTTGTCTTTCGTGTAGAATGTATAACAGATGATGGAAAATCATATTATATGTTCCAGCAACGTGATCATCTAGTGTATGAAAAAGAGCAACCTTCTACGCCTTCCGCTCCGATTAATGTTTATGCCTCTGGCCAGCATGCAGCCGATGTCAGAGTTAATGTTGAAGCAATAAAGTATAAGTCGCGTACGACGAATGATTTTTTGCAAATGCTTAATACATTGCCTCCAGCATTCGGTGTCAAGCAGTTGTATGAGTGTAATTCTGAAGAGGTTCCAAATAATTCGCTAAACAAGGAAGAGCGCTTGTTATTGCAGATTAACGGCTATTCTTTGTTTATTATAGGAAAAACTACGGTGAAACTGGGACGTGATAAATCCCTTAATGATTTGCAGGTGCGTATTCCAGGTCTTCCTCTTTGGGAGAGGCCAAACCGTGCTGTAAGCTCTATGCATGGGGTTCTGTCCATTATCGGTAATGTGCTTACATATAAAGACACCAGTACTTATGGGACTAAATTAAATGGCGGTGAGTGGATTCCGGGTGGATGTTGGACATTGCCAATTAATTGTCAGTCCATTCTAGAATTTGGCAATATACCTCTAGTATTTAATCCATCTTCATGTATCCGCAAAGAAGATGATGAAATATGCATGTGCTGTAATTTGCCACAAGGATGCATTTGTTCTGTAGCTTTAAGACGTCAGGACAATGTTCCAGAAAGTTACCTGATTGTTCCATACTGTTGTGATTTAGGAAAGGTTCTTCCAGAATTGGCAGGATGGATCCTGTATAGAAGGAATGGATGTTTTGGTATTAGGACCCCAGACGGCGAATCACACCCCTTGAGAATAGGAGGAAAGATAACGTTTGCTGGTTTGAATATGATAGTTGATGAATTTAAACAAGTATAGAAAATTAAAAGAGTTATTTCCCCCAAGTTCAACAAAAATCAAAAAGAAAGGAAGAAAAAATGAAGAAGCTGATTGTAATGTTGGTGCTTTGCGCGATGGCTGCAGTGCTGTTCAGTGGGTGTACACATTGCCATTGCCCGGAACACGGTTGCAAGGCATGCGGAAGACCGTGACGTTTGTTTCATGAGGAACAGTTGCCTCCCCGAGAAAACGGGAAGGCAACTGTTTACTCGCATCCCTGAGGTCAAATAGCATTTGAGCAACGGTGTCAACTGAATGGCAACTGTTTACTCGCGTCACTGAGGTTAAATAGCATTCGATTTGCATAGTGGAACTGGGTGAATCTTGATTATGCGGTCGATTGTTTATGATTATTGAAAATAGTGTAAATGACATTGAGTGGTTTAATGTCAATATATGTTAAATAAATGAAGGAAGGAAAGATGAAGATGAGAAAAATTCTGTTGTTTGGCGTTTGTGTGATGGCGGTGGTATGGCTTAGTGGATGCACGACTTGCGATTGCCAATGCCCGAAGCCTCCATATGTTGATTATAAGGATGGAGGTAATAATCCACCGCCGCCACCACCACCACCGGTTTATGAGATGGTAAAGTTGGTTGAACGTCAAGATGTGTTGAGAGTATTTATTAGCGGAGATGGGGCAACGGATCCTGAACGTCAACTGGCGGGGCGTCTGGTCTTTCAGGCGAAAGGCGGTCTTGCATCCGACAAGGCAGAAGTCCGGTTGGAGAAAGAAGCGTCGGATGCCGTCCTGTCCATCAGGCCGCATTTGACTACGGTTGATCATGACGGCAACTATTGGCGCCTGAATTGCGAAGTGCAATCCGAGTTACGCGCCAGCAACACAAAGCGCGTCTTTGCTGCCAAGTCCTTTAAATTTGTGGCTCCTAAGCGGGTCCTCGGTTTGGAAAATGCCGTTAAGCAATTTGAAGATGAAGGCGGAAAAGCTGTCAGCGACTGGTGTGCAAAGGAACTGAAGCATATTTTCGACCGTGATGTTGAGGTCGCTCTGCTGAATATAGAACTGGTTCAGAGCCCGGCAGATGCGAAGCGCAACGTAGTGGCAGACAACCAAAAAATCATGGCAATTGGTGAAGGTATGAGGCAAATGCCAGGCCTTATCAGTTATGAGCTGACGGGAAGAAACGAAAGTCAGGGAACTTGCACCTATCGCGTTGTCTATTTCCGCAAGGACTATCCCAATGGCATTGGTACCCATGTCAGTGTCATGGCGAATCGCATTGTGCGGCATCGCTAATAAGGAGGAATGTAGATGAAACGAATCATTATATTACTGATGATATTGGCCTGCATTTTGCAGGTCAAGGCTTACACCGCGGAATGGGAGTTTGACCGGATGGCGGTGAAGGAGGCAGTCTTCAAGGCCGAAAGTAGCCTGAAGCGTGCGCCGTTTGGTGGCGAGCCTGTGGCGTTGCTCCCACTGAAAGGGGATGAGGACGGCATCGTTGCCGCCACCTTGAAGACGATGTTGACAAAAATTGGTTTCAACTGCGTGGAGGGCAAGGAAGACCCCATGTGGAATGAAATCATCAAGGAAATCGAGTGGGACGAACGGAAAGATGATATCCTCCAACCTGCAACGGTTGTTCGTTTTGGAAAGTTACAGGCCGCCAAAATCTTGATTTACGGTGGTATTCGCACGATTGATCAAAATGTTGATCGCGTCTATGCGGAAGTTGATTTGCATGCTACGAACTTGGTGACAAAGCAACATATTTGGGGCGGAACGTTCGCTAGCCGTGTCTATTTTGGAGTGAACGTCAATGGGATCATCGCGTTGGACAATAGCTTGAAGCAGTTGCTGAAGAAGAATTTCAATGATGCTCGAGATTCCATGCGGCAACCGGCTGCAGCAGAACGTCTTGCGAATGTCAAGTCTGTAGCCATTGTTCCGCTGGTGGGCGATGTGGATCAATACATGACTGGCTTGGCTATCGAGATGTTGACGGAGACGAACCATGCTCCGAAGCAGCCAAAGGTTCCTTCGCTTATGGAAACTCGAATGGCGGTGCGTAATCATAGCTTGGCATGTGATGCTGTCTTCTATGGTTATGTTCGTGATTTGAGCAAGACGCAAACGGTTTACAGGCAGCTCCCGAAGGAGGAAAAAGTAGAGGCATCCTGTACATATAATGCGGAAATCCAGATGTTCATGGAGAATGCCGCAACCGGTGCAGTGTTGTGGAGCAAGACGGTGACAATGGTCGAGACTGTCCGTGAAGAGCGTATCATGACAGTTTCGGAATTGCGGAAGGCTTTACAGGATCATGATGAACGTGAAAATTTGAAGCGCATCCGTTTGGAGAAGGCTGAGAAGGAAGGTTCCTTTAAACGTGTGGCTAAGGAAATGGAACGTGCGGTCCGCGCCGCTCGTGCGGCTTTGTCCGCAGGCAGATGCGCAGAGGTGCTCATTCTTACAGAGTCTGTGCTGAACCGGGCGGATGATGACGCGCAGGCCGCCGTCTGGAAGAAGGAGGCCGCGACCTTGAGGAAGAGCGCGGAGGCGAAACTGAAGGCATATAATATTGACCAGATTGATCAGGAAGTGCAGAGGGCTGTGCTTGCAGCACGAGAAGCCAAAAAAGCTGGAAAATGGGACGATGTTCGCCTGTATGTCGAGGCGGCTACACGGATTTCCGGTGGTAGTGAAGTGGCAGCAAAATGGCGTCAGGAAGCGATGACGATACTGGCTCAGGCGGAAAGCTGGAAGTTGGATCAGTCTCTATCCAAGGTGGATGCGGAAATCGAAAGTTTGCTGAAAACTGCGCGTGAGGCAATGAAAACAAACCGTTTGGATGTGGCTGACATTTATGCAAAGATGGCATTGCGGATGGAAGGCGGTACTCCGAAGGCGGACATGCTACGGAATGAAGCCCAGAAACTGGTGAATGAAATTGCCAACGCCATCAAAGGCGCAAAAATCGAGCGGATTGATACCGAAATCAAGGGGATGGTGGATGCCGCACGTAATGCCATGCAGCAGAGGCAGACTGTTCGTCTAGCGGAGGCTGCTATTTATGCTAAAATCGCCGCCTCCATAGAAGGTGGTAGCCCCATTGCTGACAATCTGCGGAAAGAGGCCAACCGTTTGGTGCAGGAAATCAATGACGAGCTGGCTAAAATCGACTCCAAGCAGGTAGAAAATGAAATTAATCAGGCATTGATGAGGGCGGAGCAGGCCTACCAGAACAAGAAATGGGATGATGCGCTCTATTTAGCCAGAGCCGCTATGAATATGGTCGATTTCAGCCGGACAGCATCATCGCTTAAGACGAGAGCGGAATCTTTGAAGAAACAGATAGAAATAGCGTTGCAGGATGAAGAAATCAGTAGCACAGTGGTGAAAGCCCAAGCTTCGTATGAAATGGACGATTTGAACAAAGCGCGTGGCTATGCGATGGCAGCAATCGGCATGGATTATGCAAGCGAAAGAGCGAAGAACCAGCGGACGAAGGCTCAAGGGCTGTTGGAAGCCATAAAAATCAGAATGGAGGAAACAAGGATAGAAAGAGAAGATGAAGATAATAAACAGCAGTTGGAAGCACTTCGCAGTGAAGTCGCACAAGCCGAGGCTGCACTAAAGTTGAAGGATACCAGAACCGCTAGTCAACATGTCTTGACTGCCATTGGAATGCCTGGCGATAGTGATGAAGCAAAGTCTTTGAAAGCGAAGGCACAAGCACTGTTGGAAGATATTAGAAAAGAAGATGATGATATAGCTAGACGGTTGGTAATTGAAGCGGAAAAACACTTGGCGGAGGCAATTGAAAATGAATTGAATTTGGCCATAGCGTCGAAGGAAGGAGGTTTATTGGAAAAGGCTCTTCAGCATGCTATTACCGCATCTGGAATGGCTGGTAAAAGTGCAGAGGCAATAAACCTAAAGGCAAAAGCGAAAGCTGAGATAGAGATTATTAAAAGATTGATAGAGGACGGGGAAGGACGCACGATGGAAGAAGCAATCAAAAATATTATGATATTGGTTCGATCTGAGTATGCCGCAAAAAAATGGACTTCAGTCATTCAGTATGCCACGACAGTGATGGGGATGCCGGGGGATAGCGATGGGGCAAAGGCATTGAAGGCGGAGGCGCAAGGCTTGAAGGAAACGGCAGAGAAAGAGATTAGTATAATCGACAAATCGGATCTTGTAAAGACAGTGGCTGTTGTCATCCTATGCCTCATTGGTATTGGCGCATTATTGATTTTGGTCAAGATGTGGATTGAAGGTGGTTTTGGGTCGATCAAATAGGAGCTTCCTATATGAATGAATATAATTGGCGTAAGGAGCGCGAACAGTACAAGGTTCCATTCCGAAAGGAACAGGAGGTGGCTGCCCGTCAGGAAGGCAGTACGCCTCCTGCTCCACAACCGTCACAACCTTCAATACAACCACAACAGGTGATAACGCCGCCGTCAAAAGGAGGCATATGGAAAGTTGCCGGCATCGTGGTTATTTTTGCATTGCTAGGAGGAATTGGGATCCCAAAGATCATAAATCATGGGAAAGTGAAAGCTGACAATGATTCTGAATCAGGCATTCAGGATGCCACCGGCAAGCACAGCGGCGGGGGGGGCAAGCCTAAACCTCATCTCGCCTCAACTAGAAAATCAGTCTCCGATTCGGCAATGATGCTTGCTGATGTCGGTGAAAAGTACAAGCATGCCGTTGGAGTCGTGATTTTTTGGGAGAAAAATTCTGAAGGAAATGTGAAAAAAGGGGATGTTGGTACTGTCTGGGCATTTGCTCCTGATAAGTTTGCGACCAATGCCCATGTGGCGTATGGCTTAAAAGATAGTGCTCAGAATTCTATACAAAAAATGGTTGCTCAGAAATTTGTTGAGAAAATTGAGAGACTGGAAAAGGATAACGTTCATACTGATAATAAGACCAAAGCTGATGCGACAAAAAGCAAAACTGTTTCTGCTCAAAGTAACCGTGTTTCTATGAAAAGTGATGAATCTGATTCCCCTTCGGATGTTGAAGACGCTACTGCCAAAGAGAATGCAAAAATCGCTAAGACGCTGAAGGCTTATCAGGAAAAAGTCGGCGATGAGGTGATGTCTCGGCAAATGGATGAAACCAAGGAATATGTGCTAAAGCATGTCATACCGGACATGGGATGTACAATTTTGATAAACCAGAGCGATATGTCATTACCAGTGATATCGGTGCAGGTACATCCTAAATATGAGGCCGCTAAGGATGTCTTTACTCAAGATGTGGCGATCTTGACCGTTGGCACGAAAGTAAATACCTATTTCCCGATTGCGGATATGGAAAATTTATATAACTTGAAATCGGGTATGCCAGTCGGCTTTCTAGGCTTTCCCTCTGAAAGACTGAGTGGGTTAGGCGATAATGAAAATTATAATATAGACGCTCCGATCGCAACAATGCAAACAGGTATAATTACAGCTGTTACAGATTTTTATTTTAAGGATGCTGGTGTATCTGGAAATTATTGTATAAGACATAATTTACCATTAACAGGTGGAGCTAGTGGAAGTCCTATTTTTAATACAAAAGGACAGGTTGTAGCATTGTTGAATGGAAGCAATATGCTTAGGGTTCCTAATTTTGACAAAAAGGGGAACCCTATATTTGACGCTGATGGGAAAATAAAGCGAATAAGATACCCGAATGCCGCAATGGTTGGTTTTGGTGTCCGGGTGGATTTGCTGGATGGAGTAAACAATGCTGCTATTCCGATTAAGAAATGGTTACAAGAAAAGTGATATTCTGATTAGCATTGGAAAATATTGTACAAAAAGGAAATCATGACGGATTCCTCGAACAATAGAGAGCAGATGGTTGATAAACAGGCTAATCTCAAAGCAAGCTTCACAGCCGAACATGCTGATAATGTGGAGAACGGCGGCAACATGTTTCGGACAATGAATCACGACATTGGAACAGAAACCATGCCGCCTCAACAATCGGTTCAGAATAGAGAAACTGTACCTCCGCAACCGCAATCTCCTTTGCCCCACAATAATAATCATTGGAATATCGGCCAGCTGATTCTTGAACGCTACCAAGTGGTGGAACTGCTGGGGCAGGGCGGCATGGGTGTCGTCTATCGTTGCAAGGATACGGTGAGCGATGTGGATGTTGCAGTGAAGGCGTTGCCGCCGGAAGTCTCACACAGCACGGCTGAGATGGAGGAGGTGCGGGAGAATTACAATCTTGTTTCGAAGCTTGTCCATGCGAGTATCGCGGCTTACAAGACTCTGGAGATGGACAAGGCCACGGGTAACTACTATCTTGTTTTGGAATATGTCGGCGGGGAGGATCTGCGCCATTGGATGAAGCGACTGCGCAGGGATGGCAAAATGTCGTTGGAGACGGTGCTGCCTGTACTGCGGCAGATTGCGGAGGCTCTTGATTTCGCGCATGGAAAGGATGTCATTCACCGTGATGTGAAGCCCGACAATGTGAAAATCACGGCGGATGGGGCTGTAAAGTTGTTGGACTTCGGGTTGGCCGCGCAGATTCGTACGAGCCAGGCGCATGTCTCAAAGGAGGATGTCGCCCGTGCCGGGACGCCTTTGTATAAGTCCCCGGAACAATGGGGGGCAAAAAGTCGTCAAGGTGCAAGTACGGATCAATATTCCCTTGCGGTAGTGGCTTATGAAATGTTGGCGGGCCATGTTCCGTTTGAGAGCGACGATAGGGATTTGCTGAAGGCCGCCGTGCTGAAGGACGATCCCGAACCAATCGAAGGTCTTCCCAAATATGTAAATAGCGTGTTGAAAAAAGGGCTTGCGAAGGAAGCGTCCGGACGTTACGCGACTTGCGTCGATTTTGTCAGAGCACTTGGTGGTGAGAAGGTGAGAGGCAGCAAGAAGAAAGACAAGAGGAAATGGCTGGTGGTTGCAGCTGTGGGTATGTTGCTGGGGCTGGCGGGAATCGGAATCCTTTATGCCCTGAAGGGTGGGAATGACAACAATCCGATTGCGCTTGAACCGCCTGTTGCCGGAGAGGTGACTCCGCCGGAATCTGACATCGAAACGCCCGGAAACACAGGGATGGAGCCTCCATCACCAGAGTCTCCATCAGCGCAGCTTGAAAAAACTGCAGCCATCGACGACGAGTATTATCAGCTCAAAGGACATCTAAAAGAATACAATGATAATGTATTCAGCAAATATAAAAAGGAACTGGATCGCGCCCAGACATTTGGAAAGCACATGGATGATTTTGAGAAAAATTATCAAGGTGGGGTGGGTGCTTCAGGCGATAATGATCATAAGGCCTATGATTTTTTCAAGAAGGCGGAAGATGCAAGAGGCTGGCTTGAAAAAAATATTCCGTTGAGAAAAGAGGCTGCAAAGGCCCGGCAAACTGCGGAGGGGAAAAAGCAAGAAGCGGATGGTGAAAAAGCAAAAGAATATGCAACAGAAGATTATAAAAAAGCAGAATCTTTATTTAAGAATGGAGTTTCTGAATTTGATAAAGGGGAATTCCAAATTGCGTTGAACAATTTTTCTGAAGCTATAAAAAAATGGAACATAGCTATTGATAATGCAAAAGAGAAACGTATCAATCAATTAGAACAAACAATTGATAATGCGTTTATGAATGGTAATTGGGATAATATAGAAACTAGGATAAATGAGTTACGCGAACTTGGAGAGACTCAGAAAGCCAGTATATGGGATAAACAGTTGAAAGAAACACGGAAGAGAAAAGAGAAGGAAGAAAATCTTTCGGCAGCCAAAGAAGCGAAAATACAGAAAAAATGGCAGCTCGCCTATGATAAAGCATGTTATGTTTTAGAGCTTGAACCTGATAATATAGAGGCAAAGACTATTAAAGCTGATGTATGGAAGAATCTTCATCCTATTGTAAAATTTAAGGCAATCGTAGATGGACGTATGGTTAATGCATTTTTCAAAGTTAATGATGGAAGCCAAGTATATAGAACACAGGAAGCTTATTTTGACTGGGAAAAGGGACGATCATATAAGCTTTCTTTTTGGTATGAGAATGAAATGAATCGCTGGGAGATTAACATGTCAGTAATCCCTGACAAGGATGGTGAATCTATATATGATATCCCATTAAAAAAAGTTTCAAAGGATATTATCTTCCAATTGAGTAATGGTATTTCTTTGAAAATGAAGCAAATCCCTGCAGGGAGTTTTACTGTTCGTTTAATAGGGGAGGATGATATATTCATGCTTCATAATAGTTATTGGCTAGGTGAGACAGAAGTGACACAAGCGCAATGGAATGCAATAGGTACAAAACGTCAGCACATGCTTATGTGGAAAGGTGATGATCTTCCGATTGTAAATGTGTCATGGAAAGAGGCAAGGCAGTTTTGTGATGATCTTAATCGTTTCTGCAGTGATAAATTGCCTAAAGGTTATCATTTTGACCTCCCAACTGAGGCTCAGTGGGAACATGCGGCTCGTGGAGGAAAAAATGAACGTTATATATATAGTGGAGGAGATAATTTGGATGATGTGGGGTGGTATTATGAGAATTCTGGTCAAGAACGCTTAGATGAGAAGCATTTTGATGCACTAAAGATACGTCCTAATGGTAATAAACCTCATCCGGTACGTAGTAAGAAAAATGGTGCAAATAGTCTAGGTTTATATGATATGAGCGGAAATGTAGATGAATGGTGTCGAGACTGGTATACTGTTAAAAGAAGTCATAGTCCTGAGACTCTAGAAGATTTGAAAGAAGATTGGAGCTGTGTGGTTCGAGGTGGCTCATGGAACGGTAGCTCCGTTGGTTGCCGTTTATGGCATCGTGAACATAACCCATCAACATGGGCGGCTGACAATCTTGGCTTCCGCGTCGCGTTGGTGCCTGTTCAATGAAGACATTCGTCTCCCTTGAGCTTGCGGTGCAGGAGCTGCTTCCTCCGTTTGGATGACAAAGGCCGTCATGCGGAGCACAATAGGCGCGGAACGCCATCGGCTCGTCATCCAGTAAAGCGGGAAGTGGCGAAAGGCTGTTGCCGTCAGGCGGGCGATTTTGTCTTGATGTGGCCATTGGCCGCGACTGGGGAAGGGAAAAGCAATCAGGATTGCTTTGGGGAGGATGAGATGAAAAGAGAGACGTGAGCAGGGGCAAGCGACAATAAGACAAAGAGATAGAAAACACGCATAGTCTAGTGTCTGGTTGTGTCTAACGCCTTCTGTTCGTCTCATGTCAAATTGCGTACGTCATGGCAAGCCATGACGCTATTTGGAGGATTAGATGTGGCGAGGGCGTCTCCGCCCTTGTTACCACGGATTTTGAAATTGGCTCAATATATATCAAAAAAGCACATCAACCGTTGGATGCTTTGACAAAAGATAACATAATCTATGACGGATTCCAATTCACAACATCAACAAAATAACTCGACCTCGCGTTATGCCGCTGGTTTTGACAAGACCGTCAACCATGTGGACAATGAGGGGACGTTGCCTCATGCCAATGATTTTGTGACAGTTAACCATGATAACGATGTGATACATGGCAATGGTACTGTCGCTGATTCTAGGCGAAATGTGACTGTTGCGCCAGAAAACGGCGGTATTGTAAACAATCCGTCGAAAAACATTGATTTCATGGGGCGGCAGGGCATTCGCTGGATGCCTGGCGACAAGATTCTCGACCGCTATGTCGTTCTGAATGAACTAGGTCAGGGCGGCATGGGGGTGGTCTATCGCTGTCTGGATAGCATTGACAAGCTTGGCAAGACCGAAGTGGCGGTGAAGAGTCTGCCTCCAGAGGTTTCGCATAATCCGTCGGAAATGGACGGCATGTGGAAGAACTACGGGCTTGTCTCGCGTCTCGTCCATCAGAACATCGCGGCCTACAAGACGCTGGAAATGGATGCGAAAACGGGTGACTACTACCTTGTCATGGAGTATGTGGAAGGGGAGAGTTTGCGAAGTTGGATGCGCAAGCGCATGGGGAAGAAAGGGGGAATGCCATTGCAGACGGCTCGGCTTATTTTGCAACAAATTGCATTGGCGCTAGATGCGGCGCATGAGCAGAAGATCATCCATCGCGATATCAAGCCGGATAATGTGATGATCAAGCCAGATGGTCGAACGGTTAAAGTGTTGGATTTTGGTCTGGCCGCGCAAATCCGTTCAAGCATGACACGTGTCTCGAAAGAGGATGTTTCGCTCCATGCAGGGACAAATCTATACAAGGCGCCTGAGCAGTGGCGCGGCCAAATGCAAGGTGCTGCGACAGATCAGTATGCATTGGCGGTGACGGCCTACGAGATGCTGTCCGGCCATGTGCCTTTCTATGATGACAACGTGGATGTCCTCAAGAAAGCAGTGCTTGAGGAGACGCCGCCCAATATCCAGGGAATTCCGCAGTATGCGAATAATGCGTTGCAGGCAGGGCTTGCAAAGGAGTCCGCAAATCGATATGCGACATGTGTCGATTTCGTGAGGGCTCTCGGTGGCGAGAACGTGTCGCCAGGTGGCGTTTTCGTGGAAACTTTCAATGAAGATGATTTCTATTTGCTTTGCGCAAAGGTGGATCGTTATAGGGAGAAATACGCCAAAACGGACTGGGATCGTGGACAGACGTTCGGAAAACATCTGGAGGCATTTGCGGATGATTATGGCGCGGCATCGGCGGCCCGTACAGATCAACGATTGCAGAAAGCGAATGACTTTCTAAAGAAAGCCGAGGCTGAATGGCAATGGTTGGAACGCAATCTTCCATTGAGGCAGAAAGCGGCGGAATGCCGCGCAACTGCTCAGAAGATGCAAAAACAGGCAGAGAACAACCAGCCCCAAATCTACGCGAAGGATGGATGGCGAGAGGCATTGCACAGTCTGGAGATTGCGGTAAGGTATTACGAGACAGGTGAGTTTGAAGTCGCTTCGGAGGAATTCAATGCATGTGCCGCCATGTTTGAGACGGTTGCTAAAGATGCATTGTCGGAGCATATTCGTCGATTGGAACAAGCGATAGCAGAAGCACTTGAACAGAAGAAATTCAAAGAATGCGAAGAGAGCATCCGTGAATTGTCCATGCTGGATGAGGCACAAGGAGAGAAGCTTCTGGCGATAATGAACAATGCAAAGGCTGATTATATTAAGCAGCTTAAAGCAATGATTCCGGAAACAATTGATCTTGGGCAATGGTCGGCGATCTACAATACGGTCATGGCCTTGAAAACGGTTGATGAAGCGGAGGGAAGTTATTGGGAGGATAAGGTCAATGATGCAAAAAATGACTATCTTCTTGAACAGGAGAAGATTGTTTCTGATGCTATTGAACAGCGACATCTGCGTGATGCGGAAGTTGCTATTCAGGAGATTGCCGTTGTCGATGCCGAAAAGGCGACCGAATTGACCATGCGTTTACAGGGTAAAAAGGCGGAGCTTGTCCAACAATTCGCGGATGGTATATCAGAGGATTTGCAAAATTGGCGTATTGAAGCGGCGCATGACAAAGTACGGGAATTGAGTGTTATTGATGACGCGGAAGGGAAGAAATGGGAGCCCATCATTCATGTCCGTAAATTGGAGCAGGATATAACGGACGCTGTGGCTGAAAATCGTTTTGACGAAGCGGACGGTGCAGTGGTCGAGCTTTCCAAATTGGATGAGGAGGTAGGCCAAAGAAAAAAGAATGAAGTTGAAACGGCGAAAACTGAGCGAGCCAAGCGGTTGGCGGAATTCATCGCCGAGGAGACAGAGCAGGGGCATTTCAAATCGGCACGTGAAATGCTGGGAGAGCTGGCCGCTATCAATGAAATGGAGGCAAGGCGGCATGAAGAGTCCATCCGGATAGCCGAGCTTGAGCAAGTCATATCAGATGCAATTGCAGAGCATCAATTTGAAGTAGCCGAAAAGGATATACAGGAACTTGCCACATTGAACACGGATAAGGCACGTGAAAAAGCAGGCGAATTGAAGATAGCGAAGGAGACGCGCGTAAAAGAACTGGTAGATTCAATTAATTCGGAGATTGAAAAGAGACACTATGAAGCGGCCTATGAGTTGCAGGGAGAATTGACCCTTCTTGATGCGGCTGAAGCGAGGAAAAGGAAAGACTCCATCAATGCTCATGAATTGGTTGACATTATCACAAAAGCCATAGAGCGGAATGATTTTGGCGAAGCCGATAAAACTGTTCAGGAACTTGTTCCGTTAGATTCAGACAAGGCGCGTGAACAGGCTGCCACTGTGAAAGCCGCGAAGGATGCGCGCATCCATATATTGGATCGTCTGGTACGTGATGCTTTGAAAGAAAAGCATTTCAATGATTTGAATGGCAGTATCGATGAGATGGCTCTGTTGGATAAAGGGAAAGCGGATGATTTGAACCGTGCCGTTGAAAATGCCAAATCCTTTGCCATCAATCAGTTGGAATCTATTATAGAGGAATCGCTGAAGAAAGAGAATTGGGAAGCCGCGTATGCAGCAGCACATGAACTGTCTGATGTGGATGCGGAAAAGGGAAAACCACAGGAAGACGCAATTCGTGAGCGGGAGACGGAAACAAAACGTATTAACAGCGTTCGTGAATTGGAGAAAACTATTTCCGTTTGTCTTATGAAACGGAATTATGTCGAGGCGGAGAAAGCACAGGCTGAACTGCATAAACTGGACGAAGAAAAAGCTCGCCCTTGGGGAGTGAGTATCCAGGCAAAGAAGGCAGAGCGTATAAAAGAACTGTCGGAGTCGATTTATAAGAGCATTGAAGAAGGGTCTTTCCCTGCTACATCCAATTTGGAGTTGCAGGAGCTGGATGAATTGGATCCGGGGGAGGCGGAAAAAGCGAGAAAGGCCATTGAATCCAAGAAGTCGGTTTTCATCAATTATTTGGCGCAAACAGTTGAAGATGCCATTTCAGAGAAACGATTTGATGATGCTGAAAAGACAGCTGGAGAAATTGGAGCCTTTGATCCATTGAAATCTGCAGGATGCATGAAGAGCATCCAGACAGCGAAAGACTATTACATCCGACAGTTGGAAAGACAGGTATTTGATTGTTTGGAGCAAGACCGTTTCGAGGATGCCAATGAGTTTTTGAAGAAGCTTGCAGCCATTAGTTCTTCAAATGCCAAGATTTGGGAAGATAAGCTTCTAAATCGCAAATTAGTTTTTGCATTTCAGAAGGCACTCGAGGACAAACGTTTTGACGAGGCTGAAGATGTTGTACAACAAGTCGCGAAGAAAGATCCTGAGACTGCAAAGCAGATGAAGAAGCGGATTGATTCCGCTCGTATGGCGCATGCCGAACATTTGGAAGAACAGATTCGAGATACTGTTGGGCAGAAGAATTTTATAGAGGCATTGAAGCTAGTCAAAGAATTGTATTTGTTGAATAATACCGCGGGGAAGGATCAGGAGAAAATTGTCAGCAAGAAGCTGGGGAAGCATGTCAGCCGTATGGAGAAGGATATCCACCATGATGTCGCGGACGGGAAGTTCACGGATGCGCATGGCAAAGTGGAAGAAATGAAGCTTCTTGATGCTACGAAAGCAACTGAAATGGAAGCGTTTGTCAAGGAAGCGGAAACGGGAGGAAAAAAAACAGTCGGCAACCGGTGGTTGAAAATTGCGGTTGCCCTATTTTTGCTGATTGCGGTTGTCTTTGCTGTAATGGTACATAGAGGATCCCAGATAAAGTCTGCTGAAAACGCCAGGAAGCTGGCAGATGTTAAAAAGACGGCGGCTGACAAGAAATTGGCTAGAATGTATGCGCAAACTGAATACTTGGAAGCGAATAGCCTGATGTCGGATGCTGATAGACAGTTCAATAACAGTCATTTCAAGCAAGCGAAGATAGGCTTTGACAAAGCGAGGGCTGCATATGTTGATGCGGCGGAAAAGGCACGGAACGGTCGTATTCAACGGCTGGTGGGAAAGATTGATGATGCCATTGATCGTAATCAGTTCTATGTAGTTCAGGAGCTCTTGGATGAGTTGGTAACGCTAGATTCTATAAATTCAAGTTACTTTAAAGAAAAGATAGAGGCTGCAAAAGCAAAGAATTCTGCAGAGCAGGAACGTCAAAAAGCCTATAAAGAGTTGGCTGTAACGTATACGAATAGAGATTTTCAATTTGCTGTAAGGCTACAGGAAGAAGGTAACAAGCTGTATAAAAACAAGGCCTATTCAAATGCGAAGGAGAAATTTGAACAAGCAAAATCCCAGTTTGAGACAGCTGCGAGAAATGGCAGAGCTGTTGCAAAGGCAAAACAAATCGATGCGCTTTTGGCAGAGGCAAGGTCTGCACAAAATGCTTCCGACTGGAAAAATGCTTATGACAAGGCAGAGGCCCTGCTGAAGATTGACGAAAATAATAAGGACGCACTGGAAATCAAGAGGAAAAGCGAAGCGGAACTCGCATCATCAAAAAACGTTGACCAACTCGTTGCAAACATCGAGACTTCCATGCGTAATAAACAGTTTAATCAGGCTCGTCAGGATTTGGAGAAGCTTCAGCAGTTATCTACGACGAAATACGTTGAGTTAAAAAACAAAATCGATGCTACGGAGAAGAGAGCTCAAGTTGAGACATTATTGTTTGACGCGAGAGTAGCACAAGCTTCTACCAACTGGAGACTTGCATATGATAAGGCAGAAGCCGCTCTGAAGCTTGATAAGGGGAATATGGAGGCGTTGTCAATTAAATCCAGGGTGGAAAATAAACTTAAGCCTCAGATGAAAATCATGGCGAGGTTGCAAGGCGCTTATGTTAAGGCATCTTTTGACTATAATGATAAAGAAAGTATCACTCCAAGTACAATTGGTCCATTGAAGACTGGAGATGTTATAAAAGGGACGTTGTCATACCGCAATGGATATGATGAGTACAAAGGCCGTGTCAACGAAATCGTGAACTGGACTGGTCTTAAAGAGATTACCGTGGATTTGGAGAAGGTTGAAGCTAATCAATCGGGGAAAAAATCGTTCGACGGAACAGTAGTGTTGCCTGGTGGCGTGGAGTTGAAGATGGTGAAGATTGAGGCGGGGGATACGAATATGTATTATCATGTATCATTGACAAAAGATTACTGGATAGGGCAATTTGAAGTGACTCAAGCTCAATATGAGGCCGTTATGAAGACGAATCCGTCTTATAATAAAAAAGGCGGCAACTATCCAGTGGAACGAGTGTCATGGGATGATGCGTTGGCATTCTGCAAGAAACTGACGGAACAGGAGCGTGAGGCGGGACGATTGCCGAATGGTTATGAATATTCTCTCCCCACAGAAGCACAATGGGAGTGTGCTGCAAGCGGGGGAGTAAAATCTAAAGGATATGTATATAGTGGTGGAAATACGCTAGATGCTGTTGGTTGGTATTGTGAAAATTCTGGCAAGGAGAGGTTAGATGAAAAAAAAGTAGGTTGGGATAGTCTCAAGAAAAATGAAAACTCATCTCATCCAGTTGGACAGAAAACTGCGAACGAATTATTACTGTTTGATATGAGCGGAAATGTACGTGAATGGTGCCGTGATAATTCAATGGTTGAAATGAAGAATGAGAAGGAGCATTTATGTCGTGGAGGCTCATGGGAATGGCAAGCTATATTTTGCAAAACACATAATGCACCAAGCACACGACGTAATGGTCCTTATCATTATGTTGGTTTTCGTGTGGCGTTGGTGCCTATAGATTCAACGACGGCATCTACTGTGCCTAAAAGTGAAACTTCAATGGCTATGACTGCCACTACGGGGCAAGATTCAACGACATCTTCTTCATCCTTTACGGGATGGGATGGAAAGGACAGAGTTCTTGATTTAGGAAATGGTGTGACCATGATTTTGAAGCCAATACCCAAGGGGAGCTTCATGATGGGGAGTCCAGTCGGTGAGCCGGGACGTACAATAACAGAGGCACAACACAAAGTTACACTGACAAGAGATTTCTGGTTAGCCCAATACGAAGTGACGCAGGGGCAGTGGAAGGCCGTGATGGGGACGACACTTTATGATCTAGCGGAGAAAAAGTATCCAGGTGAAGGCAACAAGATGGTAGCAATAGTTGCTGATGACTACCCGATATACTATGTCCGTTGGGATGATGCATCCGAGTTTTGCAATAAATTAAATAATATGAAACTGAAAGACATTCCCGCAGGTTATAGATTTGCTCTCCCGACTGAGGCCCAATGGGAATATGCTTGCCGTGCTGGCACGACGACTGCATTGTATAATGGTCCAATTGACATATTGGGGGAGAACAATGCGCCTGCATTGGACGAGATTGCATGGTACGGGGGAAATTCGAGCGTCGGGTATAAGGGGAGTGGCTGGAAAACTGATGAATGGAAAGAAAAGCAATATGTCGGGGGGGTAGCTGGCCCACGAAAAGTCGGTACCAAAAATGCCAATCCGTGGGGGCTTTGTGATATGATCGGAAATGTTTGGGAATGGTGCAGTGACTGGTATGGATATTATTCAGATGGCGATGCCAAGGATTCAGAGGGCCCATCCTATGGCTCGTACCGTGTGCTCCGTGGCGGGGCATGGAGTAACAGCGCCAGGTCCTGCCGTTCGGCGCGCCGCGCCCGTAGCGCCCCATCGGATTGCGGCAAGATCTACGGCTTTCGCGTGGCGTTAGTTCCAATTGATTCAACTGTCTCTGAATCGTCAGAAAATACAAACAATACGCCGACTGGAACGAAGATGGCGGACGAAAAGAGAGAAACTGAATTGTCTGGTAGATTCAAAGAAGACATAAGTATCAATGACACATTTGATTTTGATAGTGAGAAAGAATATAAGACAGTTATACTGGCAGGAGTCATGTTCCTAAGGTTGGTAAGGATAAAACCTGGCAGTTTTATGAACACAAAAATAAATAAAAAATTCACATTGACTCGTGAATACTGGCTAGGAGAGACGGAGGTAACCCAAGGACAGTATGCGGCAATCATGGATGGAGTAATAAATGCTTTAGGAGAATCTTGTAATCCTCGCCCGTCAAAATTTACAGGGGATGATCGACTCCCAGTGGAAGAAATTTCGTGGTATGACGCGAAGGCATTCTGTGAGAAACTGAACAGTTTATTTGATGGAAAATTACCGAAAGGTTATCAGTTCGATCTTCCGACAGAAGCGCAATGGGAATTTGCTGCTCGTGGTGGGAACATTTCAAAAGAATATGAGTACAGCGGGGGAAACGATATTGAAAAAGTCGCATGGTATTGGGAAAATGCAGGACGTACAACACATCCAGTTGGGATGAAGATTGCCAATGAACTAGGCATATATGATATGAGTGGCAATGTGTGTGAATGGTGCCGCGATATATATGAAAGTGATTTTGCAAAAGATCCAGAGTTTCTGAATGGACAGCTGTTAGAAGATAACTCATGGCGCATGCTTCGAGGAGGGTGTTGGTATAGTAAGGATAATGGTTGCTATCCATATGCATCGCGTCGGCGCGATAGAGGTAAACCAACAGCTCGTGGTAGTGAGCATGGCTTCCGCGTGGCTCTTGTTCCAGTTCAATGATGACATCCGTCTTCCTTGAGCTGCGGAGCAGGAAGCCGCTTCCGCCGCTAGGATGACAAAGGCCGCCGTGCGGAGCACGGTAGGCGCGTAGCGCCGTCGGCCTGTCATCCGGCAAGGCGGAAAGCGGCGGAAAGAGGCTGCCGTCAGGCGGCTGATTTTTTCAATTTACAATCCATGAAGTTAATTCAATATAAACCGAGACAATGGTAATAGTATAATGCCCATCAAGTGATGGACGGTTTGACATATGACGACACATCTATGACGGATTCCAATTCACAAAATAATGAAGAAAATAATAACCTAAATTCTATGAATGGTTTGGTCCAGACAGCCAATCATTTGGAGAATGACGGTGGTTTGCGTCCTGCTGATGGTCTGGGCAAGACGGTCGATCACATTGGCGACGATATGGTTGGCAATGAAGAAAACTTGAGGCCAGGTGATGACAAGACTGTAAAGCCTCTTGGTTACAAAAGACCCAATGGACGTTGGAAAGCTGATGATCTGATTTTGGAACGGTACCGTGTGCTGGACGAACTCGGTCAGGGAGGCATGGGGGTGGTTTACCATTGTCGGGATACAGTGGGCAATGTGGATGTGGCAGTGAAGGCACTACCGCCGGAGGTGTCACATAACCCTGCTGAAATGAAGGATATGTGGGAGAATTATGGTCTAGTATCGGGGCTTATCCATGAGAATATCGCAGTCTGCCGGACTTTGGAGAAGGATAACCAGACCGATGACTATTACCTTGTCATGGAATATGTGGAAGGGCAGGATCTGCGGAGTTGGATCAAGGAGAAACGCCGGAATGGTAGTTTGACTTTTAATACGGCGCTACCTGTACTGAGGCAGATTGCGACGGCTTTGGATGCGGCGCATAAAAACCGGATTATGCACCGCGATGTGAAGCCGGACAATGTGAGAATCAAGCCGAATGGGGCGGTGAAAGTACTGGATTTCGGACTGGCGGCACAGATACGGTCGAGTCTTTCCCATGTTTCGCGGGAGTATTCGCCGCGGGCGGGAACAAACCTATACAAAGCTCCTGAACAATGGCGTGGACAGCCGCAAGGAGAGGCGACAGACCAATATGCACTTGCAGTGACAGCCTATGAAATGCTGGCCGGTCATGTCCCATTTGAGGATAACGATGTGGATGTGCTCAAAAAGGCCGTCTTGGAAGATGATGTTATGCCGATTGTTGGCCTTCCTCCGTATGCGAACGAGGCGTTGCAAGTGGGGCTTGCTAAGGAACCCTCAGAACGTTATAAGAGTTGCTTGGACTTTGTGCGGGCTCTTGGCGGCGAGAAAGTCGAACGGAAGACGGAGAATGTTTTTGACGAGAATAAATTTTACGTCCTCTGGGGGCAGGTGGAAGAATACCGCGAAAAGTACGAAAAGACAGATTGGGATCGAGGGCAGACGTTCGGCGCACATTTGGAATCGTTTATGAGGACATGGCGTGCCGCTGATGCGGCCAGTAGATACCAGAATCGACCAAAGGCATATGAATTTTTGCTGAAAACCGAAGCAGAATGGGAGTGGCTTCAACGTAATATCCCATTACGAGAAGAGGCGGCCAAGAAACGTGGCTCCGTTCAGGAACAGCAGAAACGTGCAGAGGATAATCAGGCTCAGAAATATGCGAAGGAAGAATGGTGTGAAGCATTGCACTGCCAAGAAGAGGCTTCCAATAAGTTCGAGGCAGGGGAGTTTGAAGCCGCAATGGAAAGCTTTGCCTCCGCTTATGCCCTGTTTGAAAAGGCTGGCAAGGATGCGTTGACAGAACATCTTCGTCAGCTTGAGGACGCTTTTACTGAGACGATAGCGCAAAACGACTTCAATGCATGTGGGAAGGTTGTTGAAGAGATATCGCGCCTGAACGCTGTACGTGCGAAGAACTTAGCGGTTACCATGCAAACAGCAAAGGCAAAAGCCATAGTTGAACTGAAGGAGGCTATTGAGAAATCCGCTTATGAACAAGGTGATTTGGCGAAGGCGTATGAATACATCAAGACGCTGACTAAAATTGATCCTGAGACGGGACACACATACAAGAAGGATATTGATAAAGCCAAGGCGGAAGGCTGTCGAAAATTGGAGGAGGATATCTCAAAATTACTTGAGGAAAAACGTTATAGAGAAGCGGAAGATGCAGTTCAGGCCTTGATGGTAGCCGAGTGGGAAAACGCAGAATCTATTGAGGAGACTGTACGGAATGCTAAGAATGATTACATCAATCTGAAAGGTAATTCCATTTTGCTTGACCTTGATGAGGGACGTTATGAGACTGCGCATGACAAGGTGCTCGAATTGAAAGACATCGATGAAGCGGAGTGGAAAAAATGGGGGGATATCATTCGTGTGCATGAATTGGAGCAAGAGATTGCCGATGCTGTAGCAAGAAAACGTTTTGCGGAGGCAGACCGCGATGTTCAAGAACTTTCTGCACTGAATGCAGAAAAGGGGCGTCGAAAACAGGAAACGGTGGAAAACGCGAAAGCGGATCGAATCAGGCAATTGGAGCTTGTTATTGCTGCGGATATTGAACAAGGTGTTTATAAAACAGCCTATGACTCTGCACGCGAACTGGCAACCATCAATGAGGAGAAGGGGAACAAATGGGTAGCCAATATACGGATTCACGAACTGGAGCAGATTATTCAGGATGATATTGCGAGACGACAGTATGGTGAAGCAGATGAGGCAATACAAGAAATGGCTTCGTTGAATGAGGAGAAGGGGCGTGAATGGGGGGAGACTGTCCAAAAGGCGAAGGAAGAGCGTATAAGTCAGCTGGAGGCTCAGATTTCGAAGGATATTGAGAACATGTGCTTCAAGTCTGCGTATGACACGGTACATGAATTGGCTAATCTCAGCGAGGGGGAAGGAGCGGCATGGGAGAGAAGAATCCATGTTAATGAGTTAGTTCAGGCTATTTTTGAAGCCATTACAAAGAAGCAATTTGCGGATGCCGATACATTGATCCACGAACTGGAGCCATTGGATGCTGAGGTGGCGAAAGAGCAGACGGAAAAAGTGCTAGAAGCTAAGAAAAAACGGATCGATGAACTAGAGCAGATTGTTCAGGAAACCATCAATTCAAGGCGTTTCCGTGATTGCAATGGTTCTATCGAAGAAATACGTTTGCTAGCTCCAGAGAAAGCGGTGGAGCTTGAGCAGAGTGTCCGTGAATCGAAGGATAAGGTCATAGCAGAGTTAGAGACGGATATTTCAGCAAAAATAGCGAATCGTGAATTCTCGGAAGCGCATGCCGTTGCATGTGAGCTTATTGCCATTGACATCGAAAAGGGAAAACAACAGGAAAAAAACATTCACGCCTGTGAATTGACGAAGGCGATAGAAGAGCATATCGCAAGACGTGAGATTGTTGCGGCAGACAAGCTATTTATCGAACTGTCACAATTAGATGCTGAGAAGGCCAAAGAATGGGAAATGCCTGTCCTCGACGCCAAGAAGAAGCGTGTTCAGGAATTGTCGATATCGATTTTGCAGGAAGTTGCGGATGGAAAAATTTCGGATTTTGCTGACTCCCTAGGAGAATTGTCTGCATTGGATGCTGCAGAAGCGAAAAAATGTGAAGATGCGATTAAGTCCAAGAAAGATAGCCATATAGCTCTCTTGGTACAGCGTATTGAGGACATGATGGCCGATAAGCGTTTTGATGATGCGGCTAAGAGTGTAGTGGAACTTACCTCATTGGATGCGGAGAAAGCAAAAGAGTATGGGAAAAAGGTAGAGGATTTGAGAAATCATAACATCATCCAATTGGAAACGATGATTTCTGAATTTCTCATGCATTGGCGTTTCGATGAAGCGGAGGAGGAATTGCATCGTCTTGCTGCTATTAGTGATTCAAGTGCCAAGGCTTATGAAGAAAGAATACAGATTCGCAAACTAGAGCTTTCGTTTCAAAATGCGCTTGAGGAAAAACGTTTTACAGAAGCCAAAAATATTATCCAGACCGTGAAGCTGAAGGATTCTGTGAAGGCTGGGGAACTGGATGAAACGTTGAAGAAAACGACATCTGAACAATCAAGGCAATTGAAGAAGCAGATCAAAGAGGCGATGGGAGATGGGAACTTTGACAAGGCATTTGAACTTGTTCATGCGTTGGCGTTGGTTGATTCTGCTGAAGGACGGGACTTTGAAGGCAAGGTGCAAAACAAGAGGAATGCCTATATCCATAAGCTGGAAAAAGCCTTCAAAAAAGCTTTGGAACAGAAGCACTTGCCAGAGGCTCGCGAGATTGCGGAGGAGATGGAGGCAATTAATTCGGAAAAAGCGCAGAAATGGAAGCAGGAGATTGAAAAGGGGGGAAGTATCGAAAAGCCTGTGCTGTCTCCAAAAAGACGGATGTGGTTGTGGCCGAGTGTGGCGGCAGTGGTTGTTTTACTGCTATTAGGAGTGGGCATATTGGGGTGGTATATTCACGTAAAGCAAGAGGTGAACAGCTTGGCGGAAAGTCTGCATTCGTATTATGAGCATGACTATAATGAGTACTGGGCACCTGGACAAACAGTGGAAGTACATAAGGCTAAGTTCGAATATAGCTATCATCAAGGTTTAGAATGGAAAAACAAGAGGCTTGGTTTGGCGCGTAAACATTTTCTGATGGCCTACAAAGAGCGTGTATGGTTTGTGAAGAATATCCCCTTGCGTGAAAAGGCTGCGGAAGCCAGAAGGAATGCAATGGATGAAAAGCACAAGGCTGAAAGCAGATTGCGTGGGGGAGGTTTCCCAATGGCGGAGAATATATATAAGAAAGCAGATCAACTATTTGAATCAGCAGATTTCAATCAGGCTATCATCACGTTTGATGAAGCCGCTAAAATGTTTATAATATCTTCTAAAATTGCTATATCAAAACGTGTAAATAAACTTGAAACAGATATTTCTGAATTTATTGATAACTCTAGATTTGCTGATGCGGAGGCTCAACTTCTGGAATTGGAGGGGCTAGGTGTAGAATATTCAGGAAAAGCCAAGGAGTTGCGGGAAAAATTGGAAGATGCCAGAAAACGCCAAAAAGTGATTGATGCTTTGGCTTATGCAAGGATTGCAATAACAAATAGAAACTGGCAATGGGCATTGAATAAGGCCGATGAAGTTCTTAGCATGGATTCGGACAATGCCGAAGCAAAGGAAATAAAAGTTGAGGCATTGGAACAATATGCATTGATGAAAATTCAAGCTACTGCTTTTACGGAAGCAGAGAATTTGATAGCAAAAATGGATAAACTGGATTACATGAAGGCATTGACCTTGAGAAATCAGTTGGCGGATGTACGAAAGCGTATATCTGTGTCTGATTCTTTGGCATCCGCAAGAAGTGCCTTGAACAACAAAAGCTGGGAATGGGCACAGCAGAAAGCCGATGATGTACTTCGTCAGGATGCAAACAATGCTGAAGCGAAACGCATCAAGGCAGATGCACTGGCAGGACGTATTTCTTTAAATATCAGTGTGTTAAATTTCACACAAACGGACAACCTTATAGCGGAGTTGGAACAATTGGACTTCCAACAGGCGAGAAACTTGAAAGAGAAAATAGAAAATCTACAAAGGAAGAACAGGCTTTTGGTAGATGCAAAAACTGCTATAAGAAATAAAAATTGGCCGGAAGCGCAGAATAAAGCCGATGAATTATTGTTGTTGGATGCGGATAATACCGACGACGTTGGCAGGATTTTACAGGAACCGTATGAAAATTCAAATGAAATCCTTGTGTCGAATGCTGGTAAAGAAAAAGAGATAGGTAGAAATACAGTGGCATTAGAGCTACAACCTTCCGTAAGGATTATCGCGACTGTGGGTGGAAAGGATAAGATGGCTATATTAGAGATGAATGGAGAAAAATATGTAACGCCATTTATGCGTCCTAATTTGACACGAGGGCAGGTTTTGAGGGGAAGGTTGACGTTTTCAGAACATAATGAAGAGTATGAAGGTATGGTTGATATGGAGGTTAATTGGCATGGAATGACGGAAATAACCGTAGAATTAAAGAAAACGGAGCCTCGAACAGTGACGGCGGTCAATACAACCATAACAGAGACAATAGACAACGGGATTGAATACAAGATAGTAACTCTTCCTGGGGGGGTGGAATTGAAACTGGTGAAGGTCACGGCGGGGAGCTTTAACATGGGACCTCCATATGGCGCCCATATGGTTACACTTACAAAAGATTATTGGCTTGGACAGTATGAAGTTACCCAGAAGCAATATGCTTCAATTATGGAAAAAATGAGGAATGAAACCGGAGAGGAATGTAAGCCGCGTCCCTCTGGCTTCAAAGGTGATGACAGGCTTCCTGTGGAATGCGTGTCATGGTATGATGCTAGGGCTTTCTGTAAAAAGTTAAATGAACTACTTTCTGGAAAGTTACTAGATGGCTATCGTTTCGACCTTCCGACGGAGGCACAATGGGAATTCGCGGCACGTGGTGGAAGTAAGTCGAAAGGTTATGAGTACAGCGGTAGTAATATTCTTGGTGATGTGGGGTGGGTTTATGATACGTCTGATGGAAAGACACATCCTGTTGGCAAAAAAGAGAAGAATGAGTTAGAACTATACGATATGAGTGGAAATGTGTGGGAATGGTGTATGGATTCGTGTGAACGCGATGAAAAAAAACGAGTTGTAACTGACACATATAAAGCTGGAATTGTTGATCCTTTATGTAGTAGGGGATCGAATCGTGTGTACCGTGGCGGTGGTTGGAATGAAGGACGCTGGTGTTGCCGCTCATGGGCTCGATATTGTAGCGTCCCAATAGAGCGTCATAACAACAATGGTTTTCGCGTTGCACTTGTACCTGTTGATTCCTCGGCATCTTCGTTGTTGCAGGAAGCAAACCATGGGCCTATTGTTTCTGGTATAAGTACTAATATAATTGAGCCAGCTTCAAGGAATGATATAAAAGCAATTTCAACTTCTGAAAATGTCGCCACGTGGAGTTCAAGGGATATTAAGCTTAAGTTCAAAGGTGTCACTATGACATTGAAGCCTGTCCCTTCGGGAAGTTTTATGAATAAAGACAACAAAAAGATGTTAACACTTCGGCATGGTTATTGGCTTGGCGAGACAGAAGTCACTCAGGCTCAATGGAAGGCTGTTGGTACATTTCGGGCAAAAGATAACCGGTTCAGAGGAAACAATTTCCCTGTAGAAACTGTGTCTTGGGATGAAGCAAGGCGATTCTGCGATGATTTAAATCGCCTCTGCAAGGATCAGTTGCCATCCGGCTACAAACTTGACCTCCCGACTGCAGCTCAGTGGGAACATGCGGCACGAGGAGGTAAGAATGAGACTTATGAATACAGCGGCGGAAATGATTTGGACAAGTTAGGGTGGTATTTCGGGAACTCTGTCGAGAAACATTTGGATAATGTCGGACTTGATGATGATAAAATGTTGATAAACGAATGTAGCACACATCCTGTTGGCGAAAAAATGAAGAACAGCCTTGGTCTTCGCGACATGAGTGGAAATGTATATGAATGGTGTCGTGACGGCTTTGATAAAAACTGTGAATATGATCCAGAGACACTTGCAGGCTTGAACGCGATGGGGGGAAAACATGTAATCCAAGGAGGTGCTTGGTGTTTTCCGGCCGAATCCTGTCAATTGTCGTGGCGTGTCACAGAGTCTGGCTGTGAAAAGTATATTGGCTTCCGTGTTGCATTAGTTCCCGTCCAGTGATTGGCGTTGTCCTCCGACGGCGGGACACCGTCGCCATATTCGCCGCCGCCCTATCTGTCGGCGAGTTTTTATTTCGAAAAATTTCGTGCCCATTGGTGTCCATTCGTGGTTCTAAATCAATGGTTTGGTGAAGATGGACGCAGGCAGGCGTTCAAGGAGATGAGATGTTGTCGTGGAGGTGGAGACGGAAAAATGTCGTGAAAACACGAGAAAATGAACGATAGCCGTGCAGGGGATTGAGCAGAATTGCACAGGTGAGATATATTATCAGTTTGTTTTATCGGGTATTATGATTCAAACGCCTGGCCACGGCCAGGAAATCCCATGACAGAACCGCCAATCCAACACAGCCCGAACCAAGATGGTTCACATATCCGCCCGGCCCCGGAGGAGGCCAAGTGGGCGGAGGGTGAATTGCACTCTGATGACGGCGTCGGCAAGACCGTCAATCATCATGGCGGTGAATTCTTGGGCAAAACTGTTCCGCCAGAGAAAATGCGTTCTCCCCGTTGGAAACCCGGTGAACTGATTCTGGAACGCTATCAAGTGAGAAATGAACTGGGGCAGGGCGGCATGGGCGTGGTCTATCGCTGCCTGGACACGTTCGACAAGCGAGGGCGGACGGAGGTGGCGGTGAAGGCCCTACCGCCGGAAGTGTCGCACAATCCTGCGGAGATGGACGACATGTGGGAGAACTACGGTCTGGTCTCCGGTTTGATCCATGAGAACATCGCGGCCTGCAAGACGTTGGAGAAGGATAAGCGGACTGGCGACTACTATCTGGTCATGGAATATGTTCCGGGGAGGGATATGCGCCGTTGGATGAACCGCATGCGGCGAGATGGGAATCTTACGCTTGCGACGGCGCTGCCCGTCCTACGACAGATCGCGAGGGCTCTGGATGCGGCACATGAGCAGCGGATCATGCATCGGGACGTCAAGCCGGACAACGTGAGAATCAAGCCGGACGGTTCGGTGAAGGTTCTGGACTTCGGGCTGGCGGCGCAGATCCGCTCAAGTTTGACGCGTGTGTCGCAGGAGTACGCTCCTCGTGCGGGAACGAACTTGTACAAGGCCCCTGAGCAGTGGCGCGGTCAGCCGCAGGGGGAGGCGACGGATCAGTATGCACTGGCGGTGACGGCCTATGAGATGCTGGCCGGCCATGTCCCGTTCGAGGACGACGACGTGGATGTCCTCAAGATGGCCGTGTTGGAGAATGAGGTGGTGCCGATTGACGGTCTGCCCGAGTATGCGAACGAGGCGTTGCGGACGGGACTTGCGAAGGAGGCGTCCGCACGCTATGCGACATGCACGGATTTTGTGCGCGCCCTTGGCGGCGAGACCGTTCAGAAGAAGTCAGGCGGAAGCATCGTGCCTTTCGATGAAAACCAGTTCTTCATTCTCTCCGGACGGGTGGATACGTACCATGAAAATTCCTTGAAAACCACATGGGATCGCGGGCAGACGTTCGGTGACCATCTGCAGGCATTCAACGATGCTTACGGGGCGGCTTCCTCTGCAAGCCGATTGCAGCGGTTGACGAAGGCGTATGAATTTCTTCTGATTGCCGAGGCCGAATGGCAATGGCTTCAAAACAACGAGCCGTTGCGGCGGGAGGCTACGGAAATTCGCGAGACTGTCCAGAATTCGCGGACGAAGGCGGAGGAACAGCAGGCCAGCGAGTATGCGAAGGACGGCTGGGGGGAGGCGTTGCGTAGTCAGGAGGAGGCTGTCAAACATTTCGAGGCTGGTGAATTCGAGACGGCTATCGAACAGTTTTCTGCCGCCGCGTCGTTATTCGATAAAGCGGGGCAGGATGCGTTTGCGGAGCATGTCCGCCTGCTGGAGAGCGAGTTTGCCGAGGCGATGGAACGGAAGGATTTTGCCGATTGCGGGACACCTATCCAGGAAATGGCCGCGCTGAATCCAGAACGGGCTGATGAGATGGAGAATAACAGGAGGACCGCGAAGGATACGTATATCAACCAGCTCCGTGAGTCCATCAGGGAAGACATTGACCAGAAGCGTCTTGAGGAAGCTGGACTAGCCGTCTTGAAACTGATGGATGTTGACAAGGAAGAGGGGGTGAAGTGGGAGGAGAAGTTGAAGGAGGCGAAAGAAGACTACTGCCATGAACAGGAGCAGATTGCCACTGCCTGCATGGCGCAGGGGCAGTTTGCGGAGGCCGAAAAGACGGTTCTGTTGCTGGCCCGCATCAATCAGCAGAGAGCGGATGAGCTGGCCAAGACCGTGCAGGAGAGGAAAACGGAGTATCTTCGTAAATTAGGGGAAGCCATTGAAACGGAGCTCCGTAATGGGCGGTTTGAAACAGCGCATGGGAAAGTGCGCGAAATGGCGGCTGTCAGCGAGGAGGATGGACGCCGTTGGAAAGGCATTGTCCATGTTTTCGAACTGGAGCAGGCCATCTCCGATGCCATTGCCGACAACTGTTTCGACGATGCGGAAGGGAAGGCATTGGAACTGTCCGCTTTAGATGCAGAGAAAGGCCGTCTAAAGCAGGAAACCGTAGCTGAAGCGAAACAGAAGCGTACCGAGGAATTGATGGAGATCATCGCGGCGGAAATGGAGCAGGGGGATTGCAAGTCCGCTTATGAAAAGGTGCGGGAACTGGTCGCCATTAATAAAGAGGAAGGAGAGTTGTGGGAGAGGAGGATTCGCGTCCATGAATTCGCAAAGAGCATTGCGGACGCTGTCGCTGTGAAACGCTTTGACGAGGCGGATGCTGCTGTGCGGGAACTAGAGAAATTGGATGCGGATGCGGCGCGTCAGCAGGCGGAGTTTGTGCAGGCCGCGAAGAATGCCTATATGGATGGGCTGGAGAAGCTTGTGGGCAAGGCTACGGAAGAGGGCCGTTTCGATGACTGCAGTTCCGCTATAGATAAGATCGGGGGGCTGGACAAGGAGCGGGCATGGAAATGCAAGGAGACGGTTGAGAACACGAAGGCGGCGGCGATTGCTCAGTTGGAGGCGTCCATATCGGAAGCTGTCGAGCTGGGGGATTATGCATCGGCTCATGCCGCCGCCAGTGAATTGTCGGCTCTTGATCGTGAGAAAGGGCGGTTGCAGGAGGACGTCATTCGCATCCATGAATTGGAGAAGGCGATAGCCGAGGCCATTGCAAAGAATAATTTCGCCGAGGCGATGAGATGTGCGGAGGAATTGACCAGGCTGGATGCGGAGAAGTCCCGGGATTGGGGAGAAAGGATCCAGGCTGGCAAGGAGAAGCGTGTCAAAGAGCTTTCCGAGAAGATTTTGGCGTCGTTGGCATCTTTGTCATCAAGGAGCTTGGCGGATTTGTCATCGTCAATGAGTTGGACCGATGTGGATAGGCCTTTGGAAGAATTGAAAACGCTGGACATGAAGGCGGCGCAACGGTGCAAGGAGGCCATCCAGTCTGCAATCGATGACATCCAGGCGGCGAAGGTTAAGGAAGTCCGCCAATTGCAACGGCGTGTGGATGAGGCGTTGGCGGACAGGGACTTTGCTGAGGCCGAGACTGTCATGACTGAACTGGAAAAGAGGGATTGGTTTCATGAAGCCGCGGCATGGAAAAAGAAGATTGCGGAGGAAAAGGAAAAATACTGCCGGCAGTTGGAAGGAAAAATAGATGTCTGTTTGGAACAGGCCCGATTTGAAGAAGCCGATGAGTGCATTGAGAAACTGGCGCCTCTTGATGAAAAGAATGCCGGGCGTTTGAAAGACGCCTTGCGGTTGCGCAAACTGGAATATTCGTTTGACAAGGCGCTTAGCGAAAAGCGTTTTGATGACGCAGAGGGGAGACAACGGGAGATGTCGGCTTTGGATGCCGTGAAAGCAGAGCAGATGGGGCGGCGGCTGGCGGTTGCGCGGGCTGACTATGCCGTTCGGCTGGAACGGCAGATCGGCGAGATGATCGAACAAGGCAACCTGACCGAAGCGGAAGCCATGCTGGGGGCATTGGAAGCTCTTGATGGCGAGAAGGCCCGGAAAATCGGCAAGCGACTTGGAAAGGCGAAGCAGGATGCCGTCCGCTCTCTGGAAAAGGACATCAAGCGTGCGATTGGGGCGGGGGCGATTGACGCGGCCTCGGCCGCTGTCGGAAAACTGGCGGCGCTGGAATCCGATAAGGGGCGGATTTGGATGGAAGCCGTCGAGGCGGTGAAGAGCGGAAAGTCAGCTTCCGCTTTTGACAATCAAAACAGGAGAAAAAAAATGGTGGCGGTCGCGGCGGTGGTCGCGCTCATTGCCATTGTGCTTTGTGTCATGGGCTACCGGCGGCATTTGACGGCGATTCACAGGGAGGCCGCCACGACGGCAAAGATTTCTGCAATCAAGGAAAGAAGCAACGCGGAAAATGAGCAAGCTGGGCAGTATGCCGCCGATGCCTTGCAAAAGGCGATAGATACGTTGGAGAATGCCCAGAAGGAGTTTGATAACGGTCGTTTTGTGGAGTCGAAGGTTGGTTTTTCTGAAGCGGAGAAGGCTTTCGCCGCGGCTGGCAAGGCGGCGCGGGAGGAACATGTCAGGCGAATTGCCGGTAGTATAGACGATGCCATTCGAAAAGGTGATTTCTCTTTGGCGGGTACGGAGTTGGAGAAGCTGAAGGCGCTTCATGAAGCGAAAGCGACGGAACTGGCTGGCACGATGGCCGCATCAAAGGCGAAGCAGTCGGCGGAGCAGGCGAAGTTGTCAGCGGAGCAGGCGAAGAGCAAGGCAGAGAAGCAACAAGCCGGCCAATATGCGTCTGAAGGCCAGCAGAAGGCTATGAATTTGTTTGCGGATGCCTGGAAGGAGTTTGAAAACAGCCGCTGGGAAGAGGCGAAGAACATGTTTGGCGAAGCGGAGAAGGCTTTCGGTGCAGTGGCGAAGGCGGCGTTTGAGGAGCATGTCAGACAGGTTGAAAACGGTATCATGGTGGCTATTGATCAAAAGTTGTTTGAAAAAGCCGAGGCGGATATCGGGGAATTAAGACTGCTGGATGTCGGCAAGGTGCAGGCGTGGCAGAAAAAACTGGATGTGGTTCGTTTGGAAGATCGTATTGCGGACGATATCAAACAGACGCACTTTGAAGATGTTCAGACAGCCATTGGAAAATTGAGACTGCTGGATGCCGACAAAGCCTTGGCATGGCAGAAAAAACTGGATGCGGCGCAAATAGAGGAACAAATCGCGCGGTTTCTGGATGAAGCGAGAATGGCCTGTAATGCCAGACACTGGCAGGAAGCTTTGGACAAAGCGGGTGATGTGCTGAAGCTTGACGCGGCCAACCAGGAAGCCGGGGAAATCAGGAGAACGGCAACGGAGGAAATGAAGCCGAAGGTGGAAATCATCGCGGTGGTTAACGGCGAACCGGTCGCGGCGTCTTTAGAATATAAAGGGAAGACATACACGACACCATGGACAATTCAACCATTAACGGCTGGAGAGAAACTGGCCGGAGAACTGACGTGCCGTCATGGCGGTACGAAATACTCAGGCGATTTGGATGAGGTGGTGGATTGGACTGGTTTAAGACAAATCACGGTGCGCATGGAGAAAATCCCATTCAACGGGACGGTGACGCTGCCTGGCGGCGTGGAGCTGAAACTGGTGAAGATCGAACATGGGAGCTTCAAGATGGGAAGTGGAATGTATTCTGATGAAACACCTCACCCCGTTACACTGACGAAGGACTACTGGCTGGGTGAAACGGAAGTAACGCAAGGACAGTACACGGCGATTATGGGGAACAATCCATCATCATTCCAAAAAGGCGATGATTATCCCGTGGAGGGCGTCTCGTGGAACGACGCGATGGCGTTCTGCCGAAAACTGAACGAGTTGTTTGCCAGGAGTCTTCCAGAAGGCTATCATTTCAACCTTCCGACGGAGGCGCAGTGGGAATACGCGTGCCGGGCTGGCACGGCTACTGCGTGGCACTACGGCGAAAGCCTCAGCTCCAGCCAGGCGAACTTCGACGGGAACTATCCAGGCGGTGGTGCGGCGAAAGGAAAATATCTAGGAATGGCGATTCCTGTGGGGAGTTATAGTCCGAATGCCTGGGGGCTTTACGATATGCATGGAAATGTTTGGGAGTGGTGTCGCGATGTATATGAAGCGGGTTACGCAGAGGATCCGGAGTTTCTAAAGGGGCAGCCGTCCGCTGATGGTCGGCTGCGCGTGAACCGTGGCGGCTCGTGGTATGACAGCGCCGTGTACTGCTGTTCGACGCTTCGCCGCGGCAGCGAGCCGGCGGGGGGCAACTATTTCCTCGGCTTCCGCGTGGCGTTGGTGGCGGTCGATTCAACGACGGCGACTGCAACGACTGCTCCTGCTTCGACTGACACGGCCGTGACAGTCGAACATGAGACGACAACAGTCGCCGCCACTCCAACATCGCAAGAGGTACAGTCAAGCGTCGATGGCGAGAAGAAAACCATCACTTTACCAGGCGGCTTGGAGTTGAAACTGGTAAAGATCGAGCCGGGGATTTGCAGGCATCCAGAATGTGGAGTTGGTGAGATAACATATCAATACTGGCTTGGAGAGACGGAAGTGACGCAGGGACAGTACGCGGCAATCATGGAAGGGGTAATGAATGAAATTGGTGAAACTTGTAAACCACGCCCTTCAAAATTTACAGGTGATGACTGTCTTCCTGTTGAACAAGTTTCATGGTATGATGCGAAAGCGTTCTGCTATAAACTCAATAGACTGTTTGAAGAAAAATTGCCGCAAGGATATATGTTTGATCTTCCGACTCATGAGCAGTGGAAATATGCGGCTTGGGGAGGAAAAAAGTCACAAGAATATAAATTTTGTGGTGGAAATGACATCAACGCCGTAGCGTGGTATGCTGGAAACTCAGGAAGAAAGACACATCCAGTCGGGATGAAACAAGCCAATGAACTTGGATTGTTTGATATGAATGGTAATGTTGACGAATGGTGCCGACAACGCCCATGGAAAGGCAGTTATGATTCATTATTTGCTGACTACGAATGGCGCTATGTACCAGGGGAAACTTATAATACGAGTGCTGGGAATTTCGATCCGTGGAACAGGGGCGGTGGTTGTACTACTAGGCATGTTTATGATGAATGGCGCGGCTTCCGTATTGCGGTAGTTCCAATCAATCCAATTTCGTCTGTTTCTGCGGAAAGCTATCATAAAAAAACAGAGATGGATTTAAAGGAAATCAATATCAAGACTATATCTGGATTTCAAAAGAATCGTTTCGAATACAAGGTACTTGCACTTCCTTTTAATGTGGAATTGAAATTGGTGAAAATCAATCCAGGAAGTTTTATGATTTCGAAATGGGACAAGAAAATCACCTTGACGCGTGAATACTGGCTCGGAGAAACAGAAGTGACTCAGGGGCAGTATGCGTCAATCATGGATGGTGAAATGAATGAAAAAGGAAAATTTTGCAGATTGCGCCCGTCATATTTTAATGGAGACGACAAACTTCCTGTTGAGTCAGTATCATGGTACGATGCAAAAGCATTCTGCAGGAAGTTGAATAGCCTATTTGAAGGGAAACTCCCCAATGGCTATCAGTTTGATCTTCCAACGGAGGCTCAGTGGGAGTTTGCGGCTCGTGGAGGAAACAAGTCGGAAGGATATATATATAGTGGTAGCAATAACTTGGACGAAGTCGGGTGGTATAATGTAAATTCAGGAGAAAAACGACTTGGTGAGATAGAATATAAGTGGTATCATAAAATCATATTGTCGAATGGTTGTAAAACGCATCCAGTAGGTAGCAAAAAGAAACCAAATGAACTTGGGCTGTATGACATGAGTGGAAATGTCTGGGAATGGTGCCGGGATGTGTATGAAAAGGATTTCGCAAAGGATCCAGAATTTCTGCAAAATCAGCCAGTTGGTTCAGGAGGTGTACTAAGAGGAGGCGGATGGAACTGCAAAGAATCGAACTGCAGTTCTGTGATGCGTTACCATTACGATTTGGCAGATGAGTCCGGCGATCTCGGCTTCCGCGTGGCTCTTGTCCCAGTTCAATGATGACAGCCGTTTGAATGTAACGATGGTGACTATGTGGATCAGTTATAACGACGTCGTCGCTACTATGATTCGAAATCCGCGATTTCGGTAGGATTGATGTCGCCTGACGGGAGGTTGTGGGCGGCGGCGATGGCCGCCGCCTTGCCGACGGCTTCGCCAAGCGTCATGATCGTGCGTGAGAGGCGGCAGGAGCCGCTGACGATATGCGTAGCGCCGATGCCGCGCGAGCCGATCCACAAATTATCGAATTCTTGCGGTAACGTGGTTTCGTAGGGGATTTCATAAGCTCCGATGCTATGAAGGTGTTCGAGATTCATGCCATGCACGTCTAGCGGATGGTCCGTTTTCGCTATAGCATGGTCGCTATGTTTGCCATTTGTAGATATGACATCATTCAGCGTCAATATCTTACGTGCTTTCAGACGGTAACTTTCACGGATGCCGAGGGCAGGAGCCATGCCGACGAGCGACCAGTCTGGATGATGGCCGGAAATGACTTGCCAGCAATAGGATAGATACGCCAGATTGAATTGCTCCGTTGAGGCGCGTTGCAGATCGCCGTCGATTTCCGGTGAATAATTGCCGTGGCCGCAGATGTTGATAAGATGGTCGCCGCATGGCAGATCGACTTGGAAGAAAAGATCAATGCGGGCCTGCGGCGGGATGTCGTCAATAGACATGTCCAATTGGGGCGATGTGTTTG
>JAEEGL012753045.1_pt1 | contig 40694 bp, 22 predicted proteins | sample 9134231 | NCBI WGS metagenome assembly JAEEGL01 (sample SAMN16246548, study PRJNA631951) | gut metagenome | biome: gut microbiome; feature: rumen; material: fiber-attached | host: Bos | place: Iran: Karaj | collected 2018-10
AGGTGAAGGAGAGGGAAGACGATGACGCAATGCCAAAACTGGCCTGGATATCGGGCACCTCCTCCAGAGAAACAATCTGCACTTTCACGTCGTCCAGGAAGAAGCGGTTCTTGGTGTCGATGTTTTCGTATGAACCGATGACGAGGCAGCTGTTGCTGTTTACACCCTCGATCCTTATGGTTTTGGTGGTCCAGTTCTTTACCTCCGTGCCAAGCGGATGGCCACCAGTGAGCGAAGCGCCGGTGTACTTGCCGCCGGAACTGGAGAACTTGGGATCAGTACTCTCTTTCTGATCCGGCGCGAGGACAAGCGTGAGTGCGGAACGGTCATTGACGAAGACTGCGACATCGGCGCCACTGTTATATACGCTGGAAGTTACGGTAACATCCACGGTTGCTTTCTTTCCCTCCGGGATACCGGAAAGTGCCGGAGAGACGATATGGGTGCGCGCGCCGGAGGACGATGAGCCAACGCGGAGATAACCGGCATAGGCGTACACAGAGCTGTTGCCGAAGAAGCCCCAGTTATACAGACGTTTGTCGGAGGTCACCCTGGTCTCTCCGTATATTCTGCCTGATGTATTATCGAATACCTGGAAATTGCCATCATCTGCCGTGATGTTCCCGACAACCGGATCCAGGGGCTTGCCGAAAGGAATGAAGCCGGCAGCATCGGCAAGCATATCGGCCCCCCAGGCAATCTCGCTGAAGTCCTCCGCAAGGATGACGTCGCCTGCGCCGGCGTTGGTTACCGTCGAAGGATCGACCACAGTGAACGCATCGGTCGTACCGGAGACGACATCGGACACGTCGCCGTTCCTGGAGTTATGCACCTTGAAGTAATATGTGGTAGAAGGGGCGAGGCCGCCGAATGTGAAGCGCAGCGCCTTGCTGTCCCAGCAGGAGTTGCCCGCGGGAATGTCGAAGGACACCTGAAGGTCGGAGCAGGCGGCATCGCGGAAGAGTTCCAGTTTATACGGCAAGGCGGCATCTTCAGTGGGGGTTCCGCCGACGGTCCAGCCGAAGACGAGGGATGATGACGACGCCGTAACGAACTGCGCCTCAGGCTTCTGGTACTCAACCTCGTTCCGGTATTCGTCGACGGTGAACTCCTTGGGACGGTTCATCGTCTCGGTGAATACGTTGCCGTAGCGGTCGGTGACCTTTACCGTCACCGGTGTGTCCGCTGCAGAGGCGGTAGCCTTGAAAAAGTGACACCATTTGGCCGTGCTGAAGGTGGTGGTGCCGCTGTTCTTATTCAGGCGCGGAATGGTCATGGCCTCGATATGAAGCGGATCGTAGACGCCGACCTCGGCCACATCAAGAGGCGCTCCATTCTCGGAGATTTCCACCTTCCAATCTTCGTCATAATCCCACACATTCACCAGAATCTCGTTTTCACCGTAACTCTGGATGTGGTCGTAGTACTTTGTATAGCCCGATTGACTGGAACGGTCCGCGGAAATCACCTCTTTCACCTTGTTCATGTCATAAGCCCGGAACTGATACTCGCGGGGCTGGCAGGCAGCCTGGTAATAATGGGTGCAGTCTGTGCCGTTGACAGTCCATTCGGTCCATCCGCCCGGGGCGCCATCCTGCGCAATATGGATGCCGGGGGTATGATAGCCGCTCCACCACCAGCTGGCGCAGACGGCGCCGCTGTTGTGCTCCGTGAAGGTTGAAGTCCAGTCCTTGTTGAACAGGTTGTGGGTATGACCGCTGAGGTACCTTACGTTGTAGCCGTCGAAGATACCGATGAAGGTGTCCAGGTCGGCGTCCTTGCCATTGAGCTGTTCGCCCCAGCTGAGGCCGGACGGGCGCGCCAGGGGCTCATGGGCGGTAACGAAGACAGGGGTGGACTTGTCGACGTACGAAAGGTCCTTGCGGAGCCATTCGAGCTGAGCCGCGGTGAAGTTCTTGGCGTACTTGCTGCGGTTGTCCTCGCCGGGCTCCACACCGGTAAAGTCCATATTGTCCATCACGATGTAGTGGATCTTGCCGAGGTTGAAGGAATAGTAGTCGGGCGCGAGGTTCTGCGTGTACTTGATGGCCTTGAGGTAGTCTCCTGCGACCTCCATCTCGTTGTCGTGGTTGCCCATCGTATGAAAGAACGGGATGCCGGCGAAGTAGCTGTTTACCGTCAGCAGATAATCGGCGAAGCCGTAATTGTTGGCAATCCAGTACATGTCCCAGGTCATGTCGCCCAGGGTGAGCACATAGACCTTGCCGGGGGCGGCGTTCATCGCCTTGCGAAGGTCGCCTGCCACCTTTTCGAACTGGTCAAGGTCGCCGGTGCGGCGCGCCAGGTGCATGTCGCCCAGCACGAAGAGGGTATAGTCGTCGTTGTTTGCAGGGATAAGTTCGAAATCCTGCGTATCGACGACGTCCTTGTCGGTGGAAATGGTCTTCCAGATCTTGGGAAGGATGCCGTCGGTGTACACCTCGTATCCGGAAGGAATGGTGATGAATACGTAGCCCCAGTACTTTTCGGACTGGATGGCGTAGTAGCCGTCGGCGTCGGTCTGGACTATCTCGATACCGTCGGACACTAGCACCCCGGGCACTCCTGCACCGGCGCATGTGACGCGGCCGCGGATATTGCCGGAGACGGTCGAATCGGGCACGTAGTCGATCTCGGTCTTGTACATCCTACCGGCGGCGTATGCCTTGGTGGGCACTGCGGTGCGTGTCATGCGGCCGCCGCCGGTGTCGGTTATCTCGATGCTGAGGCCGTCGGCAGTTAGGTCTGCGGGGGCCATTGCAAGGATGATGGGCTCACCGGCGGGTACGCCCTCCGAAGAACTGACGGACACCCATTCGACGGCGCCCTGTGCAGGAGTCAGTCCGCTGAAGCCGGCCGTGAAAGTGCCGGAAAGCTTGACGCCGGAGCCGAGGGCCGTTATTTTGACAGAGGCGATCTTGACGCCGGCCGCCGCATTGGGAACGACCTTGAACAGGGCGACCTCGGGGCTGAAGGCGATGGTGCTGCCACTTGATGTTCCTGTCATGAGGAATGCCGCAGGGTCGTAGGTTCCGGACTGCCAGTTCTGGCTGGACGGGATGACGACGGCAGCGCCGCTGTCGCTCCAGCTGCTGACGGCAGATGCCGGATAAACCGCTTTGTACGGGGCCTCGATGCCGGCAAGGACGAAGGACGCACTGGAGGCGCCGGCGTACTCCTGCCCGAGAGGCTGGGAGCTGACGCCGTTGACGCAGATGACATCACCCTCGGACCAGTAATTCGGGTAAGAATTGCCTTCCGGGTCGCCAAGGGCGGTACGGGTGTCGGGAAGAACAGCGGAAACGGTTACCTCCTTCTGAGGGACCGCAGGCTCATCCTGGGCCACTTCCCTGGTGCAGGAAAGGGCAGCGAGCGCGAGTGCGAAAAGAATGTACTTTTTCATAACCCTATCCCCAATTTTCAATTCCTGCATCTTCCTCGCCGATGTCCACAAGGTCACCGGACAGCTCACATAGAGCGATGGCAAGCGGAAACTCCACCTGTTCCATTTCCGGGGCGGCATAGCCCCTGCGCATTATCTCTGTCATATCTCGTTGTTTTGAGCCCCCGGGTGCGGGCCGGAGCGTTAATTGTTCTTGATCATATTGCCAGGGTACAGGTTGTCCTGCTCAATCACTTCCGTACAGGTATAGCTGTTTCCGTATGTGTCGGTCGCAACGACCTTAACTGCTGCGGAAGGGTCTTTCAACGTGTATTTATACATATGGTAACAAACATCCATGAACCAGCTGTACGGGTTCATGTTCTTATTGTTGAAGCCAAGGCCCATGACTCCGATGTGCCAGCCGGAAGACCACCAGTCCTGGGAGGTCGAGGCTCCTACCGTCACGGTCGAATACATGGCGTCAGACCGGTATTCCGTAACTTCGGGCATCAGTTCCGCCGTGCCGGAAAGCACATCGTTCTCATAGACCTGCACGGTCCAGTAAGGATCTGCGTTGAACACGTTGATGAACAGGTCGGCCTCGGTAGCCGGGCGCTGGAAGTAGATGTATTTGCCGCCATACTTGAGGTTTCCGCGGTAGATACGCATCTGGTAGTCCCTGGTGTTCATGCCGTCGTTGACGCCGATGAAGTATGAATCGGCGATATCGCCGCCGTTGAATTCGTAAACGGTATAGCCGTTCGGGCAGCCGTCGGAAGCCAGGTTGGACCACCACCAGGCGCCGCAGACCGACGTGTGAACGTGCTCATAGATGCCTTTCCCGCCGACATCCGTATGCTTCTGCATATAGTGGGTATGTCCGGAGAAAATCTCGGCGCGGGCAAAACCGGCAAGAAGCGACAGCACCTTGTCGACATTCTCATTCCCGATACAGTCAGCCACGGGAATATGCACGCACAGGATGACCGTCCTGTCGGAAGGAACGTTCGCAAGGTCGGCGGCGAGCCAGGCGTACTGCTCGTCTGTAAACCCACCGTGGTATGAACCCGATTCGGTACTGTTTTTCCAGATTATGTCACGCATGCATACGACGTGTACGTCTCCCCGGTTGAACGAGTAGTTAATGGGGCCGAAACAGTCTTCGAAGGACCGCTGCGCCTTGAGGAAAAGCGTACTGCTTGTAGCGTCGGTCTTGAGTTCCTGGCCGGAACCGGTGTGGAAATAGGTATAATCGTGGTTGCCGATTACCTGGAATACGGGACAGTTTATTTTGGAGCAATGGTCACGCATGATGCCGAGTGCTCCGCTGGCGTTCCGGCTGCCCGACGAGAAAATGATGTCTCCGAGAGTAACGGCATAGACCGGAAGCGAAGACGCGGCGATGCGGCCGTTGACTGCAGGAACCGACTCCGAGATAAAACGGTCGATGTCCAGTATTTTCTGGCTGCCTCGCTTGGTGTCGCTCGCCTGAGGGTCGGCAAGCGCGAAGAGGAGGAACTTGTTTTCGACAGCCTGGGGCTCCAGGGTGAAGTCGTAGGTCGGACAGCCTTTGACCTTGCGCTTGTAGAAATCGGGGCATCCGTCCGCATTCTTGAGAATGGCGGCATCTGAAGGCAGGGAGACATAGAAGTAACGGACATCGCTGTTGTCCGGAAGGGTATAATACCCCTGGGAGTCCGTTACGGCCACATCGAAGCCGTTGGATACGCTTACGCCTGCGGCCGGGGCTCCGTTGGAATAGAGCACGTGGCCGTCAACCTGGGTGACAGGCTGCACGTCGGACCCGGTGATGGCGGTAACGGTGACGGTCATGTCGCTTATCTGGACCCGTCCTTTGGATGCAGAGGCTCCCTGCCGTCCGCCGAAGGCAATACGGTCGCCGCTTCTGAGCACAAGACCGGAAACGCTTTTGGTCGCCCAGGAATCCACATTGCTGAACGATAGCACCTGGTAGAGTTCGGGGTCGTCAGTGTCCGGCCAGTCGAATGCCGCAGTATGCGCTGAGGGATTTGCCTTGGCCAGTTCCGGAGTAAGGACGACCAGACACCAGTCGCTGTCTGCGCCGGTATTGAGACGCGCCGCGGTAACGCTGACGGTAACGGTTGCCGCCTTCCCTTCCGGCACGCTGAATTCCGGGGTGAGAATCCAGCCTCTGGCGCTTGCCGTACCGAGCTTGAGGTATCCCGGATGGAGATACACGTTGGTGTCGGTAAGCCAGTCCTTAAGGCGGCTGTTGTTTACGGCCGTTCCCTGCCCCTTGAAGGTCATTTCACCGCCGGAGTTGTAACGGTGATATCCGTTGAAGATATAGTTGCCTGAATTGTTCTCACCCGTCTTGACCGCAGTATTTGCAAAGTCAGAATTGTTCTGCGGCCTGAAACCGACGGCTTTTGCCAGCATGTCGAAGTCCCAACGGATTTCACTGAAGTCCTCTGCCAGTACCACGCCGGTATCGGTAATCGATTCGGGCATCTCCACGACGGTAAAGCTGTCTGTAGTGGCCTTGACTGCAACGGATTCGAGACCGTTCGTAGTGTCCTTCACTTTGAACCAGTAGTCGGTGGACGGCTGCAGGCCGCCGAAGACATACCGGGGCTGCTTGCCGTCCCATGCGCCGAGATTTGCGGGGAAATCGAAGCTCTGGTCCACCGTCGTGCAGGCGCTGTCCCTGTAAAGCGTGGCGGTGTAGGCATTGGCGACATCTGCGGCAGCGCCATTTCCTTCCGTCCATGTGAATACGAGGGTGGAGGACGTGGTGGGCTGGACGCACTCGCAGGTTATGCCGCCCGTTTCCGGTACGTAGTCGATCTCGGTCCTGTACATTTTGCCGGCGGCGTAGGCCTTGGTAGGCACTGCGGTGCGTGTCATGCGGCCGCCGTCGGTATCGGTTATCTCGATGCTGAGGCCGTCGGCGGAGAGGTCTGCGGGGGCCATGGCAAGGATGATGGGCTCACCTGCGGGTACGCCCTCGGATGAACTGACGGACACCCAGCCGGCAGATCCCTCGCCCGGAGTCAGTCCGCCGAAGCCGGCCGTGAAAGTGCCGGAAAGCTTGACGTCGGAGCCGAGGGCCGTTATCTTGACAGAGGCGATCTTTACGCCCGCAGCCGCATTGGGGACGACCTTGAACAGGGCGACCTCAGGGCTGAAGGCGATGGTGCTGCCACTTGATGTTCCTGTCATGAGGAACGCCGCAGGGTCGTAGGTGCCGGACTGCCAGCTCTGGCAGGAAGGGATGACGACGGCAGCGCCGCTGTCGCTCCAGCTGCTGACGGCAGATGCCGGATAAACCGCTTTGTACGGGGCCTCGATGCCGGCAAGGACGAAGGACGCCTTGGCAGTGCCGGCGTACTCGGAACCGAGAGGCTGTGAGTTGACGCCGTTGACGCAGATGACGTCACCCTCCGACCAGTGGTTGGGGTAACTGCTACCTTCCGGGTCGCCAAGGGCGGTACGGGTGTCGGGAAGAACAGCGGAGACGGTTACCTCTTTCTGAGGGACCACGGGCTCATCCTGAGCCGCTTCCCTGGTGCAGGAAAGGGCTGCGAGCGCGAGAGCGAAAAGAATGTACTTTTTCATATCCCTATCCCCAGTTTTCAATTCCAGCATCTTCCTCGCCGATGTCCACAAGGTCACCGGACAGTTCGCATAGAGCGATGGCAAGCGGAAATTCCACCTGATCCATTTCCGGGGCGGCATAGCCCCTGTGTTTCGCATCTGCCATTTCGTACATGTCTGTTGGGACCCCGGGCGCCGGTCAGGGCGCCTGGGGCAAAAGGTGGTCAATTAATAAGCTTCAACAGAAACTCCGCTGACTGCCGAGCCTGATCCAAGATATCCGCAGATGATATCCATCGTCAGGTCGCTGTCACTGTTAACGGTATCGTTGTTATTGTTGTCTTTCCTGACAGAGCCGGGAGCAATCTTGCAAGAGCCCTTGAACTTAACTGTAGTTTCTGTATTCCTGCTGTTGCAAAGGAGACCTGTCTTGGTCTTGTTGCCATAAACGGTTCCATTGAATTTAAGGCCGTTGAAGAGATACGTGGCCTTTCCCGTGCCGCTATGGGAGCCGAACAAGCCTGCGGTGTAATTCTCTCCGGAAACCGTTGCAAGATGTGTATCAATCGTCGCTTCGAATACCAGATTATACTTGTCAGTTGTATGTCCGACGTTAAACAGACCGACGATACCGCCGGCAAACAGGCTTCCGTTAATGGTAGATGACACGGTGATGTCGCCGTAATTCCTGCAGTTGTTCACGTTCAGCGAGACGTTATTCAGCCATCCGGCAACGCCGCCGATTTCGACGTCGGCGTCGCGTGTGCCGTTAAGGACCTTTATTTCACCGTAATTCCTGGCATATTGCAGTTTTATGCCCGTTGTGGTATAACCCACTATACCGCCGATGGAAAGGTCGTCGGCGTCGGTGGATGATTCGTCACTGACCGTGCCGTTGTTGGTCAGATAGTTGCTTGAAGTGCCCGTTGCTGTCAGGTAGCCCGACGAGTTCCTTCCAAGGATACCACCTATGGACACAAGTTTGCCCGAACCGGAATTGGTGACGGATCCGGAGTTGGTGGCCTTGGTTTCATTCATCGTGCAATTCTTGTCAACCCATCCCAGCAGACCGCCTATGCAGACATTTTCCTTTGCCGTACCGGAGTTGCTGATGTCTCCGCTGTTGGAAAGGGATGTCATTTTGGCAAAGCGTACGAATCCGGAAATACCGCTCAACTCGATTGATGCGTCAGAAGAACCGGAATTGCTGACGGCTCCGCTGTTGGTGCAGGAAGCAATCGTTAAATCTGATGAGGCAGAACTTCCATTACCGCCCTGGCCCATGATACCGCCAATGCACATAGTCTTCGCCCAGGAAGCAGTATTGGTAATGTCACCGGTGTTTTCGCAACCGCTTATATGGAATTCTGTTCCCCAGAACGAACCTACCACACCGCCGACAAGGAGTTCTCCGTCCCCGGTGTTGCCCGTGGAGTTGGTAACGGAAGCCTCATTGGTACAGTCGGTAACCTCTGCTCCGCTGCTGGCCACAGAGCCGATGAGACCGCCGATACGGTGCTCCCCGGTAACGCCGCCGGCCACGTTGAAGGTAACGCTACCCTTGGAAGTACAGTCAGTCACGGTACCGGAAACCGTATTGGCAAGGATACCCAGATCAGCCTGGTCTGCGGTGATGTTCAGGACAGAGTTGAGGGTAAGGTTCTTAGCTGTTCCCTTCAGGTCGTTGAACAGGGGCTTGGTGAGACCGCTGATGGTATAGCCGTTACCATTGAGTGTTCCCTCGTAACCTTCAATGGAAGAGAAAGCCTCTGCAGCTGAAGAGGAAATGACGACATCGGCCTTGAATTCAGCGTCAACCGTCTTGTTGCCTCCGGCCACGGCACTCACGAATGCCTGGAAGGTGGCTTCGTCCTTGATCTTCAGGACAGGATCGTCGACAAGGCTTACTATCGTAACCTTGACGTCGGAAATGCTGAAACGGTTCTTGGTATCTATGTTCTCGTATGAGCCGATTGCAAGCTGGCAGTCGGAATCGACATTGGAAACGGTCACCGACTTGGTCGCCCAACTCTTCACCGTAGTAATGCCAAGGGCGTGGCCGTCGGAAAGTGAAGCGCCTGTGTATTTCTTGTATGAACCGCTTTCAGTATCGGTCGTGCCGTTCATCGTGAGGCCTTTTTCCACAAACACCGCAACGTCATTTTCGTTCGACTCGTGCTTTGTGGCAGTAACAGTTACCTCGATGGTTGCCAGTTTACCCTCAGGTATTCCGGAAAGGGCAGGAGTCACCAAGTGAGTACGTGCACCTGAAGAGGTTGTAGTAATACGCAGGTAAGCGTTTCTTAAATATACGGCGCTGTTGCCGACAAATCCCCAGCCTTTGGACAGGCGACTGCTGCCAAGGTCTACGCCGGCACCGAAGATTCTGTTGCCGGTGTTGTTGTAAGCGATAAAAATACCTGCAGGGCTTGCACCGGACGGAACTGCCAGATTTTTAGGAGAAGGAACGAAACCTGCCGCTACGGCAAATTCATCCGGGCCCCAGCCAATCTCGGAGAAGTCTTCGGCAAGGATCACGTCGCCGACAGCTGCGTTGGACACCGTGGTTGCATCCACAGGCGTGAAGGCCTCGGTAGTGGCGCTGACAGGATCGGATGTTACTGAATCTGCCGTGTCTTCAACGACGAGCCAATAGGTTGTGGAAGGAGCAAGACCGCCGAATGAGAAGCAAGGAGTCTTGCCGTCCCAGCAGGAATCACCGGCCTCGAATGAATGGGACACGACAAGGTTGCTGCAGGCAGCATCGCTGTAAAGGGAGGCCTTGTAAGGCTTGGCGATATCGTCTGCGGCGTCGCCACCGTAGGTCCAGGTGAATGCGGCAGTGCTGGAAGAAACAGCCTTGAGGCTTGCCGTAACAGTTGCAGGTGCAGGGTCGTCGAGGGCCGTAATCTTGATCTTGATGTCGCTGATGTTCATACGGGCATCGTTGCCGGAGATGTCGTCATCGGCACCGAAAGCAATGCGGTTGCCCTTCACAACACCGGTGAGTGTGGCCGTATAGGTCTTCCAGGCTGTTGCCTCGTCCAGCGAGATGTCGTATTTGTTCGTGAAGTCAAGGGTGTTGGTCTTGGTATCATCCACCAGGTCATTCAGCGTACCGGTCTGGACGGCTACGACGGCGTCGGTAGTGCAGAAGGAGTTGCTGGAGCCGCTGAAGTACGGACTCGCGGTCACTTCAATCTCAAGGGTTGCAACTTTGCCGTCGGGGATGTTGTTGAGGGCAGGCGTCACGATATGCGTAACTTTCTTGCTGCCGACGATCTTGATATATCCGGGGTGGATATACAGATTGTTGTTTGCACCCTGTGCCCAGTGGGCAAGACGGCTTGAAGCGAGCGCTGCGGACTGTCCGCCAAGCACCTTCTCGGTATTTGTATCAACCGGCAGGAACTGACCGGCCTCAGAGTTGGAGAATAAATCCTGTGATGTAGGGAAATAGCCGACACCGCCGTTGATCAGTTCACTGTCCCAGCGGAGTTCGCCGAAGTCTTCGGCAAGGATCACGTCGCCCACTGCCGCGTCCGTTGAAGATACCTCAACGATGCTGAAGTCCGCGGTGGTGACGGGAAGCACATTGCTCTCCTTGGCGTTGTCGGGATCGACAACTTTCACATAATAAGTCGTGCCGGGGGCGAGTCCGCTGATGCAGAACCTCGGTGCCGCTCCGCCCCAGCAGGTGTTTCCTGCACTGACGGCATAGCTGTCGAGCAGGCTGCTGCAATCGGCATCCGAATACACGCTGATGGTGTATGCGGCGTCGGGAGATTCGTTCCAGCAGATAATCGCGGTGGAGCTGGTGATGCCATCGGCCGTAATCGTCATGGCTGCAGCGGCATCTGCAACGTAATTGATGGAACTGCTGTAAATCTTGCCTGCCTCGTAAGCCTTGTTGGGCTTGGCGGTGCGGGTCATGGTGCCGCCGTTCTCATCGGTAATGATGATGCGGAAGCCTTCTGTGGAGAAGTCCGCAGGCATGAAGGCAAGGATGAACGGTTTGCCTCCGGACACGCCATCGACGGAACTTACGGTCACATAGTCGGTGCCGCTCATTCCCGGACTCATGGTCTCAAAGTCGGTAACGAACTCACCGGCGAGCTGGATATTGGAATCGAGGGCCTGAAGCTTGACGGATTTGAACTTGAGGCCGTTGTTCTCAACGGGAGTAAGGCTGAAGAGCGCTACCGACGGATTGAAAGCAATGCTCTCCGTGCTCGACTTGCCGACAAGCAGGTAAGCGGCCGGATCGTAACTGCCGTCCACCCAGGTCTGCTCTGCGGGAAGGTTGACCGTTGCAAAGCCGGAACTGTAATCAAAGAAGGCCGAAGACGGAACTGCGGCATAATAAGGAGCGGATACACCTTCGACGGTGAATTCGGCGTTGGCAGTGCCGGCGAAAGAATTGTCGATGGGCGAGGAAGCGATTCCGTTTACGGAAACGATGTCTCCGGCGCTCCACAAGACAGGATAAGCGGAGCCGTTCTTGTCGCCGAGGGCTGTACGGGTATGGGTAAGTTCCGCGGAGAAGACTACGGTCTTGCCGGCGGGAACGACGGGGGCGTCAACTTCCTGTTCGACGTTGCAGGAAACGAGCGCGAGGGCGGCTGCGGCCGCGAGTACGAATAACTTTCTCATGGCTAGAACCCCCACTCGCTAAATCCAGGATCTTCTTCTTGCACTTCCGGAAGGTTTCCGGAAGCCTCGCAGAGTGTCGCCCCTGCGAACATTACAGCCAGTTCCATCTCCGGGGTCCTGTATTCCCGGAGGGCGGTGGCGTTGAATGATTTTTTCTTCATAAAATGAAAAGTATTTAGTGTTAGTTGATTACAATTGTCGCAACTACCGGCAGGTGGTCCGAGGGGCACCAGACCTTTCCGCCGTAGGAAAAAGTAGTGCGCACCGTCGTGTAGGAGGTGGCCTCGAGCTCTCCGCGGGTCATGATATGGTCGATCCTCCGGTCGGGACGATTCTTGGTAAATGTCTTCCAGGTGTAATAGTAGGACTCCGAGGAGCCGCTCAGGGTGCCGTCGTAGGTGCCGCAGTCCCCCAGGCCGCCGGCCTTGGCAGCGGAGTCATAGGTGTCGGTCCACTGTTGCAGGAGTATCCTGATCGGGACGTTGTTGGAGCCGTCGACGTCGCTGTCGGCACTGTTCATGTCGCCGGCGAGGATGCTGGGGGCGTCGCCCGCCTTTTCTGCCGTGAAAGCATTCACGCCGCCTGCCATATTCTCCCCTCCCCCCTGGCTTGCAGTGGGAAGATGGGTGACGAAGAACCAGAATCCGGCGCCGCTCAAAATATGCGTGAACCGCGCCCAGACCACCGTACGTTCGGGGCTGCCGGCCTTCTCGTAGGCGCTTCTGGCGCTGGAATATGTATCGGTGCCATTCTTCTGCAGCCACACGTAGCCGCTGTCTTCCAGCCGGAGTACGGAAGGATTGTAAGCGAAACCGTTGGAATAAGCGCAGGTGGCGCTGTAGTTCCAGCCCCAGTGGTACGAACGGGAGATGTCGTTGGGCCAGTCGAGTTTCCATGTGTAACCGGCCTGCGAGGCGACGACACTCAGGTCGGCGAAACCGCCCGGGAGAGCGCCGGGGTCGAGTTCCCCGAAACCGATAAGGTCTGCGCCGGTGGCGAGTATGGACCTTCCGAGCGCATTGTACGTCACCTCATTGGTCAGCAGCAAGGCGTCCTGCGTGCGTTTTTCCGGCCTCAGGATATTGTAGTAGGCGACTCTGATCCGGGCAGGCTCAACGGGTTTGACGGATGTCGTGTACATCATTCCGGCCTTGTATGCCTTTGAAGGGGTGGCGCTGCGGGCCAGCCTGGTGCCGTCGGAGAAGATTACTTCGAGCTGGAGCCCGGAAATGGAGAAGTCGCAGGGAGCGATGGCGAAGGTGATGGGGGCGCCGCCCGGTATGCCTTCCTGGGAGCTGACCGTCACGTAGTTGCGATAGCCTCCGGTGGGCTTGAGAGTTCTGAAGTCGGTGGTGAAGGTGCCGGATACGGCCACGTTGGAGTTGGTGCTGCCAAGCCTGACGGACCTGATTCTGACGGACGGATCGCAATCGACGGTCAGACGGAACAGCGCTACGGCGGGGGTGAAACCGATATTGTCGCCGTTGGCGGTGGCGGTCATGACGAATGCGGCGGGGTCATAACTGCCGGGGACGTAGGTCTGCTCGGGGGCGATACGGACCGTGGCGCTGCCGTCGGAGTAATTGCTGAACGCCGTCGACGGGTAACCTGCCTTGTACGGCGCCTGGATGCCACTGACGGTGAAATATGCCTTGGAGGCGCCGTCCTGCTCCGGTCCGAGCTGGTCGGAAGCGATGCCGTTTATGCTGATGGCGTCGCCCTCGCTCCAGCGGTTAGGCCAGGCGTCGCCTTCCTTGGGGCCGAAGGCTGTGCGGGTACCGGGCAGTTCGGCTGTGATGGTGACAGGCGCAGCGGGTACTGCGGGCACTTCGGGCGCGGCCGGCTCCCCGGTGCAGGAGAGCATCAGGAAAGCGAAGGGAATTATGCGGGCGCGCGCGGGCATGACCAACTTCTCAAATTGCCTTTACGGCTAGTCGAAGGTTATGTAAGAGACGACCGCGAGGTGGTCGGACGGGCACCAGGTGTTGTCGTCCTCGGCGACATAGGTCCTGCGGACGGTCTTATATGAGATTGGCGTTACGGTCTGGGAGGCGCTGTTCTTGAAGATTATGTGGTCCAGACGCCTGTCCGGATGGTTCTTCGTGAACTCCAGGAAGGGATAGTAATAGCTGTGCTGGCTGCCGGTCTGGGTGCCGTCGTACGTCTTGTAGTAATCGGTCATGTTGCCGTCGGCCTTGACCTTGTCGTAGGCGTCGGTCCAGTAGGACGTAAGCTCGAGATAGTTGGGGACATCGGTGGTCTTGTCCTGTTCCTTCGGGCCGAAGTTGAGGTCGCCTACGGCAATGATGGGAAGGTCTTCCACATCGTTCTTCAGGTGCTGGGCGAATGTCTTGAAGCTCTTGACGTTGTAGAGATTGTCGCCGTCATCGTTATTGATATAGGTGTCAAAGTGGGTAACGATGAACCAGAAGCGGTTGCCGGAGACTTTGTGCTTGCATTTTGCATATACTGCCGTATGGCGGCCGGTGCTGTGTTCGTAAGCATTCTTCATGGACGACCAGTAATCGTCTTCGTCGTTGCAGAGCCATACGTAACCTTCGTCTTCAACCGCGATGGTCGTCTTGTTATAGACGAAGACGTTGGCGTAGTACAATTCTGCGGAGTAAGAATACCCGGTAATGCTGACGCTCCTGCTTACCTTGTTGGGATAATCCATCATCCAGGTGTAGTTGCTACTGGAGAGCCCCTGGGCGATGGCCCAGGCTTTGATGTCGTGCGTCTCGCCCGGCATGTTGTCCTCGCCGATTTCATTGATGCCGAAGATATCCGCTCCCATACCGGCGATGGTGGAGCCAAGGCCGGCCTGGACGTCGGCACGGTCCATGCTTATATATGTAGAGTTATCGCCGGAACGGTTTTCTGCCATCTTGATATTATACACTCCTACCGTGATTCCCGGGGGCGTTGCGGTGGGCTCGCCGCCGGCTTCGGCTATGAGAGCATTGATGCCGACAAGGTTCTCGGTGCGCCCTGCTGCGAAGGTCTTGCTCTCGAATTCCACGAGGTCGCTGCTGGCAAGGGTCTCACCGCCGCCCCAGAACTTGAGGCGCATGAAGGCGCCGTCGGCCTGGTAAACCAGGGCCTCCATGCCAGCGGTGTACTCTTGTGCGGGGATGGCGATATAGAGGTATGTGTCGGTGCCGATGAGCGTCAGGTCGTTGCAGTCATAAGTCAGCGTGCCCGCAGTGCCGCCGCTGAATTCGCCGGTGAAGCCCTCGTCATTCGTGGCAAGGGTGAAGTTGCCGCGGAGCTTCTCGCCGCCAAGGGCATTGAGCTCGATTCGGTCAAGCGTCGCGCTGCCGTTGAGGGCGAAACGGATAATACTGCAGAAGTTGGTCAGCTTGGCGTTGTACTTGTTGCCGGACTTGACGGCAGTGCCATAAGAAGCGGCGGCTGCACCGTCTATGTTATTCACAACATAGTTCTGGGTGGCAGGAAGGGTAATGACATCGGAGGAGGACGTCGTTCCAGGGTAAAGCACATTGTAGGGTGCTGACAAAGAACCTTCGACCGTAAAGTCAACATTTTTCTGATCGTTGTCCTCTGAACTCACGGCATTGCTCAACACGCCGTTGACGGAAATCTTGTCTCCTGTTTTCCACCGGACTTCATACTTATCGCCCTCCTTGTGGAGCATGGTTTTGGTCTCCGGCTCAGATATGGATGCGCTGAGTACCATAACGGACTCATTGGTTTCCTCCTCCTTTGTGCAGGACAACAGCGCAAGTACAAGCGCCAGTGCGGTAATCAAATACTTTTTCATACCCAAATAATATTAAAAATAAAGCAGCACGCTTTTCCGTACTGCTTACCGCAAAAAAAGTATTATAAGGAAATCGATATGAATTCGCTGCCGATGTGTTGGATGGCTTTCAGGATTTTGGCGGTGGTCTTTTCTCCCGGATAGGATATTCCGCTTTTGTATGCTCTCATCTTGCTCTCGTTAATTCCTGCAAACTCGGCGAACCGGCTGACGTTTATAAAATCGAAGCAATTGAAAAAGGATGGCAAATCATACTTATAGGTAATAACTACATCTTCAAGCTTTGCAACAGTATGTCCGGCTTGAATCTGTTCTGATATGGCCTCCCTGACACTTAGGATAAAATCCTCCTTGGCCTGAGAGACAGAGTCTCCAAATCCTCCGAAATAACTATTACCGAAATGATTATCGGAATAAACAGAATAGAGGCCATCGGATCCTTTCTCAATAATAGCAAGAATATTGACTGTTTTCATCGCTTCAATACCATTAAATGATCGCAAAAGTAGCATATTTGTTTCTTTTTTCCAAGCGCACACCACTATTTTCGTACCCGCTTGACGGAATGTTTGAGTTTCCCGATGATGAAGTTTAATTCCAGAGATGATTCGGTCTCTGAAGTTTGCAAATCAGGCATAACGATGTCTGTGAGAACTTCACCGAAGTGTTTCATCTTCTGCTGCTGGACATCTTTGTCGGGTTCATTATGCAACTCCAGCAGTTCCCGTTTCAAACTACTGACTTTGTAAAAGGTCTCAATGATAGCAAATGTCACGGCACGGGCGCGCTCGCCATGAAGGATGGTGGCCAGCATATACAGACCTCGTTCGGTGAATACTTTTGTAGGATTGCGGGTCATCAGTGATACATTTGTGGTCAAAATTTTTGACCGCAAATCGTGTAACTCGTTCATATTCAGTTCAAACATATAGTTTGAATTGAACTTATCAGGATTGTTGTACACAGCCTGATTCACCTCTTTTGTTTTAACACCATAAAGCGCAGCAACATCTGCGTCGGCGATCACCGGAATACCACGGATTTCTACAATCTTGGCTTCCACTTCGTTAATCATTTCAGAATCTTTCATAATCAGTTTCAGTTTTAAATCATACATGCAAATGTATGCAGAGAAACCGACAAAAACTCTGGATCCTGAACGTTGAAACGCAGATTTATACGATTCTTTATGATTCGGGTGAGGACTGAAAGAATTGTGTGTGCAATTCTTTCGGAATGCAGGGGATTTAAAAATCTTTTGCGGTAAGCAGTATGTCAAAGAACGCTTTCTTTTGTCATCTCGAGCGCAGTCGAGAGATCTGTTTGGGACCCCGGGCGCCGGTCAGGGCGCCTGGGGTAAAAGAGTTAATTAAATAGAACTTGCAACGGTAGGGAGGACGTCATTGGTAATGGTGTAGTTAGATCCTGGACCTACGCAATGTAGCGCAGAAAGATTTGAGCTGCTGATAGTAACCTTTTTACCAGTCGAATAGGAGATAGTACCATTCTTAACAACGCAATTCGTGAACGTCACAGTCACAGCATTTTGGGCAACATGACACATAAGGGCGGACCGGCCGTCACCAGAGCCTGTGGCCTGAACGTGATTGCTGACCTTGCAGTTTTCAAGTTCGATGGAGCCCTCAGGGACGTATCCCAGGATACCACCTGTGTAAGCGAACGGGGATGAGGACTGGGAGACGATTTTAGCAGTAGACTTCAGGTTCGAAACCTTGCTTGCCGTGCACAGACCAACCACACCACCACAAATGTTACGGTGATAATTGTTGCCAACCTGAGAAATACCACCAGTCAGGTAAGGACGAATGTCACTAGCTGTACTGACGCAGCCGTCAGGATTGTTCTCAGTGTATGCCACAACACCGGCGATGCAGCAGCGGAGCGCAGCATAAATCCTGACAGTACCGGTGTTGGTGCAATTGGTGAAGGTCTTTCCGGTGATGGTGTTCCATCCGCCGCCCAAACTTTCGCTGGTGCCTGCACCCATACCGGCAATACCGGCGAAGCAAGACCAGTACTTGGGTTTAGCCTCACTATCTGCAACTGCCAGATCACCGGCAGAAGCCTTTGTATATACCCATCCGCCATTCTCACAACCGGTGATGGTCTGTTCTCCGGACGCTGTCCAGCCACCGATGATACCTCCACCGAAAACCTGACCAGTTTCAGTTATTGTGAGACTGGTAAACTTGATATCACTCTTATTGTAGGTATAGTCCAGGGTTGAGGCTACGGCGCTCATACCAAGGATACCGCCCACATAGACCTTATTCTTGGTATTGTTCTTGATTTCAATGTCGTCGTAATCAGTTTCACTGTCAGGGACCAGGCTCTTGCAATAGTTAAAGCTGGAGGGGGCATTGTCGGAATATCCGCAGATACCGCCCACAGCGACGTTCAGAGTTTCAGAATCATCAACGATTACACTCTGATTGTAGTTGTAAACTGAAGCAGTACCAGTGAGCGTGTTGGCGCCGCGGGCAACGCCCAGAAGGCCACCCATGCACAGACCGGGGTTCGAACTACCGGTACCGGTATTGGTAAGGAAGCCGGTGTTGTAACAAGTGGAAGTGTATGTGGTAGAGGCGCTGGACCAGCCGGCAAGACCGCCGATGGAAATCTTGGCTCCTAAACCGGAGTTGGTCACTTCGCCCTTGTTGAAGCAGGACGTAATGGTGTTTCCGCCTTTGTTATTGCCAATGATGCCACCGACCTGCATATCCTGCCTGGAATTTGTTCCGGAAGTGGCAGTATTGGAGATGGTACCACCGGCAAGTGAATTGGTTCCGTTGGAACAGGAGGTGAGGTTACCACTATTCACAATACCCACAACACCTCCCAGATCAATTTCCACATTGTAAGTGGAACCGTTGTTGGTAACGTTACCTGTATTATAGCAGGAGGTAAGCGCTGCATCTGAAACGCCAGTTATACCGCCAATGCACAAATCCTTAACGGCGGCCGATCCGCCAGATGCACTTGCAGTCTGGCTGTAATTGTTGACAATATTACCGGAGTTGCTGGAAGAACTGATGGCAGCACCGGCATATCCGGTAACGCCGCCGATGAAATTACAGCGAGTTACGCTGCAACCGGAACCAAACGTAATGTCGCCAGCATTGGAGGCCCCAGTAATGGTGCCGCCGCCTGCGGCGAAGGGGTTGACTCCGGTACCAAGCAATCCCGCAATGCCTCCCACGTAGGAGTGGTAAGTGATCTGCCATCCATTGAGGGCGATGTCACCGGTAGCGGTGTTGGCAGAGCCGGAAACAATGGCTCCGCCTTGCATATAACCGACCAGGCCGCCGAGGGCAGCTACAGACGCATGAGCCTCAGTCACCGTAATGGAGCCGCTGTTGGTGCCGTATATGTTACCGGCTGCGTGCTGCCCCACAAGTCCACCTACATAAAGATACTGGGAGGAACTCACGGAAGAATTGAGAACGATGGCACCGCTGTTGGTGACATTGTTGCTGAGGGCGTATCCGCTCTCAGTGTCGTTGGACATAACTCGGCCCACCACACCACCGATGGAAGGAGTACGCTTGGTATTCTGACCGGTAAACGTAAAGGTGCCGGAGTTGCCGCCGCCGGAAATCTCACCCTTGGTGAGAACGCCGACAAGGCCGCCCACATAGGTTTGGCCCTCATCGGTAATGGTCTGTCCGTAATTGATAGCACCGCTGTTGGTACAGTTGGTAACAGCGATATTCGCTCCGGTCTCATGTCCAACAACGCCGCCGAAACCCTTATAGGTGTTATTCGTACAGGACATGGTGCCCGTAATATTGAGCGTCATTGCATTAGAGCAGGAAGTAATATCCTTCGTTGAATAACCCACAACGCCACCAACATAAAGAGCACCATCCGTGGTTGCCCCGGAGTAAGTCAGGGTACCGCCGGTAGAGTTGCAGCTTGTAAGCGCATGATTGGTACTGCAGGCAACAATACCACCAATCCAGGTTTCGTTGGCATCCACAGCAGTGTAGTTGATGTTACCGCTGTTGGTGAACTCAGTGATGGCCGCGCCTTCGTTGCAACGGCCGGCGACACCGCCGATATGCCTCTGCGTGCTGGCTCCCGTCGCCGCCACATTCACTGTACCGGCATTGGAAAGGCCGGAGTAGGTGCCTGATGTAGCGCTCATACGGCCAATCACACCGCCCTGACAGAGGTAAGTGCCTACGGAGCAAGCCTCAGCGGTAACTACACCTGCTGCGAGGTTGGAGCAGGTTTCGATTGTACACTTTCCCAATCCGATGACTCCACCGATATGGAGTGCTTTGTCTGTAGAGCCGGAAGCAAGAACCTTCACAAGGCCGGAGTTGGTGCAACCTGAGATGACATCGGCCTTTGCCTCCGAAAAGCCAATGGTTCCGCCAATGTAAATATTGCCGCCGAACTGTTCGGCGCAGCTGACGGTTCCAGCGTTGGTGGAGTTGGAGATAACGGCTCCGCCCTTCGTACGTGCCACTACGCCTCCAATGGCGGGCTGCCGGTCGCCTGTGTGGGTGACGCTGGCATCGTCGCCGAATGCAACGGTTGCGTTATTGGTGCAGTTGGAGATAACGCCACCCTTGTTGTAGCCCACAAGACCTCCGATTGATGGTTGGTTTGAAAGCTCCGAAGAAGGAGTGAAGTTAACTGAACCGTTAGCCGTGCAGTTCTGCAGGCCGGGGTCGTCGTCCACTTCGGAGGAAGGAACAATCGTCTTGGCAAAGATACCAAGCTGGTAATCGCTGGCATCGGTCACCGAAATGGTAGAATTCAGCGTAAGGTTCTTCACCGTACCCTGAAGGTCGTCGAACAGAGGCTTGTCAAGACCGGCGATTTCCTTGTTGTTGCCGTCGAAAATACCCTTGTATCCCTGTATGGAAGACGTGAATTCAGCTACCGTTTCAGGTTTGAGCGTAAGAGGAGACGTATTCTTTGTGACACGCGCATTGACGGTCTTTCTCCCCGCGGCTACTGCATTGACGAATTTCAAGAATGAGGCGTCGTCATAAATCATGATGAGGTTGGCCTCGCTGGCAGGGACATATTCCACCGTTTCGAATTCCCTCACCGTGCCGGCTGCGATGGTCTTCTTGGCCGCCTCGGTCATCACGTACAGGTCCATGGAGCCGCCGTTGTTGTCCACAATCGTAAGTTTGATGCCACCTTCGTAAGTACCTGCGGGGATGGCCACATAGAAAACGAACGGAGTGGATGAGAGACTCTTATGGGTACCGAAGGAGTACGTAAGGCTGTTACCACCGGAAGCCGGGGTGAGTGTACCATTGAGAAGGTTGGAAGTCTTGCCGATGGTAAAGGTCCCGGAGAGGGACATATTCTCATCTTCCGCGGTAAGGGTGACGGCGTCGATGCCCTTGTTAGCCGGCAGATGGTCCGTGTCGTTGCAGGTAAGGGAGAACTTCAGCAGGGCTCCCAGGTGATTGAAGGTGACGCTGTTGCTCCTGCTGGCCGATGCTGCATACATCGGCATGGACGCAGAGTCAAATCCATCTAACACAAAGCTCTGTGAAGCTGGGAAAGTTACTTGGTCGTCACGACCGGAGACTCCACGATAGAGGAAGTTAAACACCGACAGGCCGGAAGCCGGCTTGAAGGTAGCCGTATATTGAGTGATGGAGTTCTTGGTGGAAGATGTTGCCGCAGTACCGTTCAAGGAAAGGTATGCGCCGTCTCCATCGCTCCAATACAAGGGATATGTATAGCCATCCTTGGTGCCAAGTGTTGTCTTGGTCTCAGGGGAATCAGGCACCGAAAGTTGTACGGTAACCATTCCGTCGGCTTCGATATCTGAAGTAACAGGAACGAGCACCTCGTCCTGAGCAAGTTCTTTAGTACATCCAGCTGCAAGAGCGGCCAGAACAATCAGTGTAATATATGTATAAATCTTTTTCATAAGGCCGTTCGTTTATTCAAGTGTTATTTCGCAAACAACGGGGAGATGGTCGGAAGGGGCGCAGGAGATGTCTTCATACCCGCTCGCAGAAACAGTATAAGTATTCCTGACTGTCCTGTAGGACTGGACCACCGCACTGCCGGAAGAACCGTTGCGGACCATAATGTGGTCAAGTCGGCGTTCGCCGTGACTATTCTTTGTGAACTGAGCGATGGAGTATTGGTAGTTGAGTCCCGTACCGGACTGTGTGCCAGGGTTTTTATAATAGTACCAATCGTTACCTTTTGCAGCATACATAACCTCCCAGGCATCTGTCCAGTATTCCTTGAGTTTGCTATAGCCGGCCGTGTTCGAATTTGATGCGTTCTCGCAGCTGTTCATATCACCAACAAGGATTTTGGGAAGAGTGGTACCCTTGGATGCGGCAAAGGCATTTACACCACCGGACATATTCGTATTGGCACTAACCTGGCTTTGGGTGGGCAGCTGGGTTACTATAAAGTAGAACTGCTTTCCGGATGTTATGTGAGTAAAGAGGCACCAGACGATTGTGCGTTTGGGAGTTCCGGGATTCGTGTCGCTATTGTTATAAGTCGCAGAATCCTCATTCAGCCATACTTTACCGGATTCTTCAAGATGAAGGACGGATGTCCTGTAGGCGAAACCGTTACAGTACTTATAGCTGTCTCCACTCTTCCAGTCCAAATCCCAGGTATAACCGCTCACTCCCTGCGCAGTTGCCATGTTCTGGATGGAGTAGCTTCGGGATGTGCTATAGCTGTCGTCACCGATTTCGTTGAACCCGATAACATCTGCGGCTGTATTGTAGATGGCAAGGCCGAGCGCAGCCTGCATAGACGAATTGCTCCTTCTAATGGCGTCGGCAGGACGGTCGAGTGCACCGGAATCATTGCCCGTCAGGGCTGCAGAGGGTCTGTCTTCATCATCCATACGCATAGTGTTGAATGTGGCCACGGTGATGGTAGGAGGAGTCAAGGTGGGCGCACCGCCATTCTCAGCATTAAGGCTATTGATCTCCAGCAAGTTCTCCGTACGGCCGGCAGCGAAAGTCTTGCTTTCGAACTCTATGACGTCGGAGCCGGCAAGGGTGTTGCCGCTGCCCCAGAACTTGAGGCGCATAAAGGCGCCGTCGGCTTGGTAAACGAGGGCCTCAATGCCGGAGGCGTAGGCCTGAGCAGGGATGGCTACGTAAACATAAGTGTCTGAGCCGGAAAGGGCAAGGCCCGAGCCGAAGCTGTAGGTAAGGGTTCCTGCTGTGCCGCCGGTGAATGCTCCGGTCTCAAAATTGGAGATGGTGAAGTTACCGTACAGCTTCTCGCTGCCGAGGCTGTTGAGCTCGATGCGATCGAGCGTAGCGCTGCCGTTGAGGGCGAAACGAAGGATGCCGCAGAAGTTGTTGAGCTTTGCATTATACTTGTCATTACTACCCTTCGTTGCAATGCCGTACATTGCGGCTGCAGCGCCGTCAAAGCTGTTCGCCACATAGTTCTGGGTGGCGGGAAGAGCGATGATGTTGGCATAGGTAGTGCCCGGGTAGAGCACGTTGTAGGGAGCGGAAAGGGAACCGTTGACGGTGAAGTCAACGTTAGTTTTGCCATTGTCTGCAGAAGCAACAGCCTCCGACAGAGTTCCGTTAACAGAGATCTTGTCCCCTGTTTTCCACTGGACTTTGTAAGCTCCGTTATCAGGAGCAGACAGAGTAGTCTTGGTAACAGCATCCTCAGGCAACTGCGCCTCAAGCACGAAGACGTCGTTGTCTGCCGGTTGCGGCTCGGGCTGGGGGATTTCCTGACAGGCGATGGCCCCTGCCACTATGGCAAGGGGCAGCATCAATTTAAAAGTACTTTTTTTCATAACTGGTCAGGATTAGGCGTTAATCAGAATCATCGTCAAAACTACCAGCCTTTCCTTCGTATTCTCCTCCGGAAATGCAAAGTACCCTGGGCACCAAAACGGTACGGATGACCGCCGCCGGCGCCTCGTAAGGAATGAATTGTTTTTGTCCCATAAAAATTAATTATTAGTTGTTATTGGTTGATCTCCGTAAGTTGGATTGTCATATCGCTGATAAGCATCATATGTGCGGTGTTGGACACCTCATTGTCTTCCTTTGTGGGGCCGAAGGCGATGCGGTCTCCCTTCTTTACGCCGTCCAGGGTGACGGTAAACTCACCGAGGGTGGTGATGCCGCCCGTGTAGGTAAAGGTCTGGAAGTTGGTGGTAAGGTCCAGTTTGTTCTTGTTGGTCTGGGTGTTGGAGCCTATGGCATTGAAGCTTGTGCCTGAGCTCTGCACTGCAAGGATGGCCTCGTTACCGCCCTTGTAACCCGCTGCGTGCACGGTGACCGTAAGCTTGGCGCTCGCCCCTTCCGGAATGTTGTTCAGAGGAGGGGTAATGAGATGCGTCACGTATTTGGTGGTTCCGAGGAATACATAACCCGGGCCTACATACAGGCGGGCGGTGTAACCCTGGGCCCACTTGCCCAGACGCAGGCCGGAAGCCTTCTTGGCGCTGGACTGTGCCGTAATGATACGCTCGGGAGAGCAGAACGAGCCGGTAAATCCGACGAAAGAGTCAACCGTACGGTCCTGGAAACTGGACATGTTGTTGGATCCGACGTCGTATCCGGCGGCCTGGTTGACCTCGTCGGCCATCCAGTACAGCTCGCTGAAGTCCTCGGCAAGGAGGATATCACCCACCTCCGCCTCGGAGTTTCCGGGCTCTACGATAATGAAAGGAGACGTGACACCGTTGATGACTGCGCTTTCCAGATCTTCTGATCCTCCGGTATCCCTGACCTTGAACCAATAGTTGGTTGCAGGCTTGAGGCCGGTGAACACGAAACGCGGCTGGACGCCCCTCCAGCATTCATTTCCGGCGGAGATGTTGTAACTCAGGACTTCTTCGGTACAGCCTTCGTCGCTGTACAGGGTGATGGTGTAAGGCTTGCTTACGTCATCGGCCTCGCTTATGCCTTCCGTCCAGGTGAATACCAGGGTGGAAGAAGAAGCGGCCACGAGCATGGCCTTGACGGGATAGTATTTGTCTATCTTCAGCTCCGCTATCTCCACTTTCTGCTGGGCCCCGCGTGCGCATGCGCTGAGTTTGGACGTGACCAGCGAGGCCATTCCGGTAAACATCGTGAAAGTGTCTCCGACCTTCATGATGGAGAAATCGGTGTTGTTTTCCAGCTCGAGTTCCACGGCGTCGGCGGGAATCACATTCGGCTGCTCCGCGCCCTGGCAAAGGACGGACAGCGTATAGCGTCCGTTCGCCTGGACGATGACAGGAGAGCCTGCAGGCTGATAGACGCCGTCGACGCTGATGCCCTTGAGCATACTGCTGACGACTGGAACCCTGCAGCCGAGTCCGTCCTCGGAAACCACCTTGACGTATGTCTGTGCGTAATATACATACGCCGGGTCGCTGGCCGCTTTGGTGCCGAAGGTAAGGAAGCCGTCGGAATCGACGGTGGCGGCGGAAGTGTCGTCAACACTCCAGGTAAAGCTGTGTCCGCTTTCTCCGTCAGAGGTGACGGCGGAAAGCTGGACGGCCATCCCGGGATAGCCATAGATGGCCTCGACGGGTTGGCCAAGGCCGTCCAGAAGGGATACGTTGTATTTGATGGGCGGGTTGACGCTTACCATGCAGGCTGCCTTCTGAAAGCCGTCCGCAGAGGTGGCGACCACATACGTAACACCCACGGACTTGCCGGTGACGGTGCCGTCCTTGACCTCGGCATACTCCGGGTCGAGCACGCTCCAGACCACATCCATTTTGATGGATTCCGGCAGCACCCTTGCGGTGAGGGTGAAGGATTCGCCGACCATGAGGTCGACTTTGTCCTGGTTAAACACCACGCTTGTCGCGCCGCCCGTCACATCGTCGGTATTCTCTACGCAGGCAAAGAGCGCCGGAAGGAGAAACAATGATATTGCGATGAATCTTTTCATATCCTACTTGTTGTAGCGTACTGCAAAATAATCCATTGTGTTGTAGCCGCTGTTGTTGGCTATGGTGCTGGAGTCGTATGAACCCGCATCCTTTGCGGCCGCCTTGTTGTTGCGGGGCATGAGGCGTATGCTCACGCTTTCCTGCCCGAGGATCTCGGTGGGGAGAGGGAAATCGTACACGCGGGTGCCGAGGGTCTGCCAGTCGTTCTGGCTGGCCCAGATGGCGACGTCGGGCACGGTGAATTCGGCTATGTCCTTCCATGCGCTGTCGTTACCCTTTGACGTGTCGGTGGTGCCTATCGCATACTGGGCCTTCCAGTAGCGGGGCGAACGGGCGCTCTGCGAGTTGTTGTACATGGCGAACTGCATCGAAACCCTGTCTGACGTGATTCCGACTGTGCTGAAGTTCACGAGCCAGCAGTATCCGCGGGAACTGTCGGAATCCCACCAGTACTTGTTGGACCAACTGAGCTTGATGTTGTCCTTGAACCAGCCTTTGCCGTCGGTGTTCTGGGCGCTTTCGGTGCCGTTGTCCACCCATGGCTGGTAGATGCCGCCCCCGTCAAGCTCGATGCCTGCGCCCTCGGCATACTTGCCCTTCCTGCTGCTGCCGCATTTGCCGATGTAGAAGTAGGAGGGCGAGAAATTGCCGACCGCGCCATAAGTGTGGCACATCTCTCCGTTGCCCTTGGTGGCCAGGATTGCGTTGGAAAGAACCGTCTTGTCGAATTCTCCGGGGAACTTTGCGTAGCGGAACTCGGTGATGATGCCGGAGAAATTGTCCTTGAAGTCCGGTTTGAGGTCGATTTCCTCACGCAGGAGGTGGCGGAGCTGGTAGCGGCCTATGTTGCCGTCGCGCTCGAAGCTCTTGTAGTCCTCGTGAACCACGATGCCGGTGATGTTGCCGCTGCCGTAAGGAAGCGTCTCTCCGTTGCGGCGGTAGGTGCAGGTCATGTTGGTGAACATGTACATGCTGCCGCCCTTGATGTCACGGATGAGGATAGGATACTTGGCCAGGCGGTTGTATCCGCAGGCGGAGGTGTAACCTTCGTTGACAGGGGTGAAGGGGCCCTTGCGCATCGCGATCTCGCAGTCCTTGATCGTTACGAGGGTGTTGATGTCATTGTCCGTGAGCTCCGTGATGCTCTTTTCCTTCCAGGGCATCGTGGCGGTGCCGTCGGAGCTGGTGAGCAGGTTGTTGGAGCTGACGCCCTCGATGGTGTAGCTGAAGGGCTGGGTCTCGGATTTCCTGATGACGGCCCCGCCGAGGCGCAGGCACACGCGGCTGTAACGCTGGAAGCTGTTGTCCAGTTCCGTATTTGTTATGAGCCGGAAGCCATACTGGCCGTCGGGACTCTCAATGTAGGCGGTACGGGCGGTGAGGGAGTAGTCTATGACGCCGGTACCCTGCTTGTAGTCGTCCACGATGGCGTCGCCGGCGTTGCCGCCTTCAGTGGTGCTTACGATGTAGCCTTCCAGAAGGGCGTCGTCCGGGAGGGGGAATCCGCTTACCGTCGCGAGGCTGTGTAGTTCCTCGGGAGTGAAGAATGTTCCGATGACGTTGTCCGAACGCGCCTGGAGGATGGTAATTTCAGCCGTCTGCGTATCCTTCCATCCGTCCTCGTAGGAAATGACTATGAGGGCGCGGCGCATATAGTTCCTGTCCGGGTTGTCTGCGGTCTTGAACGTAAGCGCGGTGCTTGAAAGCTGGCAGTCCTTGATCCATTCTTCGCCTCCGGAGAAGCGGACCTCGGTCTTGATGCGGTCCAGGGGGACGTTGATGTCGCCAGCTACGGTATTGCTGCCGCCGTCTCCGTTATATACGAGCACGAAGCTGTCTGCGAACTTGAACTTTTCTTCAACGCCGCCGCGCTGGAACACGCATACCGTATCCTTTCGGGTGTCGGTGCTGAAGAGAAGGTCTGCACGGCGCCGGAAGCCGGTGTTGGGCTGGACGTGCACGCGGAGGGTGCTGTCGGAATCGAAGGTGTTGAAACCGAGCTGCATCCAGGATTCGTCAGCCTCGTTGACAAAGGATATGACGCCCTGCTTGTTGGTGATGAAGGGAATGTCCACGTCTCCACCTTCCTTATCTACGTAGAAGTCGTGTTCGGCCATGCCGAGCTCGTCGGGAGGGAACACCTCGAAGCCCTTCTGAATGCAGGACTGGAACAGCGAAATGGCCAGAACGGCGGTCGCAAGTATAAATGCTTTTTTCATATCGGGCTACTTTTGCTGGACGACGGTGACGGCGTTGGAATTAACGGTATCTCCCTCCGTGGAATCGTAGGAGCCGGCATCCGTGTGGGAAAGCTTGATGTTGGCCGTACGGTCAGCGCCGGTGTTGTTGGGAGCGATTTCGATGCTGATCTTGTCCTTTTCCACGCTCTTGAGCGTAATCCAGGGAGCTGCGGGCTCCTGGCCTTCGGGATAAGTCAGCGTGAGGTACATCTCGTCCAGGTTGTAAACGAGGTTGGTGCTGAAGGGAATGTCCAGCGCGGCCCCTGCGGCGGGAATGTCCAGGGACGTGGCGTCCAGGTCCATTTTGCAGTTTGCGTCTGAAAGGAAAGCCTGCTGATACATATTCAGTGTGCGGGTCTGGTCTCCGGCCTTGAATACAAGTATTACCCGGCGGGCGCGGCCATAGTTGACGTCATAGTCGAACACGAGATAACCGCTCTTGATACCGTTGAAGCGGTCGATGGATGCCCAGGAAACGGGGTGGTCCAATTCTACCGACCATTCGGTATTGGAGAACACGGCCACCTGGGTGGAGCCGCCGCCGCTGGAGAGGATATTGTATTCGGAAAGCAGCCCGAGCGTCTGGTCATACTCGAATTTCTCCCTGCAGGAAACCGCAGCGAGCAATATCAGAATAAAGAGTGCAATTTTCTTCATACCCCGTTAATTTGTAAGATTGTATTTGTCGTACTCGGGATTCGAGAGAACGCCGCCCGAGCGTACGCACTGAACATCCGGAATAGGGTAATACTCGTGGCAGGGGCGGATATTCTCTACCGCGAGCGAGTAAGTGTTGTACGCAAGCACCTGGTCGTACCAGATCCCCCAGCGTACGAGATCGTACTTGCGGCCGAATTCGCCGAAGAGCTCGCGTGCACGCTCGTCACGTATCTCGCCGCGGAGCTTGACTATGCTTACGAAGTTGTAGGGGGTAAGTTCTGCGCGGGCGCGTACCCTGTTGAGATACTCGATGGACCTGTTGTAGTTGCCTTTCTCGCACCAGGCCTCGGACAGCAGGAGCAGGGCGTCGGCATAGCGGAAAACCTTGTAGTTGTTGCTGTCATAGTTGTGATATACGTTGAAGCACCAGAACTTCTGGCCCATCCATTCGGTGGTCTTGAATTTTGTACCGTGCCAGGTCGTGGCAATGTTGTATTCGCGACGGATGTCACCGGTGCCGGTAGGAGCGACGTATGATTTCATATAGGTGGAAGGACGCAGAGGCGCATAGGAATATGCGTTGTCGCCGACCTCAGGGATACTTACGCCGTCGAACAGATCGGTTCCGGTCTCCCCGGCGCCCTTTTTGGGCAGCACGAGAGCGGAAATCGCCAGTGAGGACGCCGTGGTGTACTCGATACCGCCCTCAACCCACTCATGATTGATTTCGAAGATTGATTCCGGCGTGTTCTTGTTGCGGAAGCAGACGTCCGAATACGGGTACTTGGAGAGGTCGCCGTAAATGGCCTCAAGGTGCTCGCAGGCGTAGATGACGTCATCCCAGTCTTTGTTCCAGGCGGCCATCTTTGCAATGAGCATCCAGCCCATCGCGGCGCCGCAATAGTTGTGCTCCTGGTCGCAGGTGCGGACCTGGGGAATGGTGGGAACATAGAGCTTGAGCTCTTCGATGAGCGTCTTGCGGGTTTCGAAAGCGCTCATGCGCCCGAGCTGGGCGATTCTCTGCATGTCGTCCTCGTTCTCCACATAATCCTCATAGAAAGGCACGTCGCCGAAGAAACTGGTGAGGACGTAATAGTAATAGGACAGGAGAATGCGGGTTTCTACCATATACGGATGCTTCTCGGCGTCCGACAGCTTGGAACGGCCAATGCCGGCCAGGGTGCTCAGGCAATAGCGTATGCCTCTCCAGCTGTGCTGCCACAGGATCGAGGCGGCGCCGGGGCTGGACGGGCTGATCTCGAAACGGGCGTCCTGCTGGGCGGAGCCGTTCGTGGAAGCGAGGTCCGTGGAACCCTCAAGCGCGATGAGATACTTGAAGTTGTGGATGTTGTTCAGCGGATCGTAGCAGGCATTGACCGCAGCACGGATCTGTACGGTGGTGTTGAAGAAGTCGTAAGGGTTGACAACCTTGGACGAATCTTCCTTGAGGTCGCAGGACGACGTGACCAGCAGGCCCGCAAATATCGAAATGGCTATGATTATCTTTTTCATAAGGCGCATCAATATTTCATTAAGATGGAGAATACCACTCGCATAGGCTTGGGATAGTACGAATTGTCGTATCCGTTAATGCCGCCGGAAGAAACGTCAGGGTCGAAACCGTTGTAAGTGCTCCACAGATAGAGATTCTCGCCGGAGCAGGTCGCCTCGAGTTCGCGGATGATGCGGCTCTTGAGGTTGAACCTGTAGCTGAGGCTCACGGTCTTCAGGCGAAGGTAAGAGGCATCGTGGATCATGAAAGAACTGGGAAGTGCGGCACTGTCGAAAATACCGGCCCTGGGAAGGTTTGATGTGGGATTCTTGGTGGGATGCCAGGCGTTGACCATGTAGGCATACTGATTGGTACGGCGGGACCCGGCCATATAATACTCGGAATAGTTGAGAACCTTTCCGCCCAGGGTATAAGAGAAGAATACGCCGAGCGAGAGATTCTTCCAGCGGAACGTGTTCTGCAGACCTCCTGAGATTATGGGGTCAGGGGAGCCGAGGAACACGATGTCGGAGTGGTCGAGAGTGCCGTCGTGGTTCTGGTCGATGAAGATAGGATAGCCGAGCTTGGTTGAGGACTGGTCGTTTGCGAACGCGTGGGTTATCTTGTTACGCTCGATCTCTTCCTTGTTGTGCCATACGCCGGCATACTGGAAGCCCCAGAACGAATTGACGGGATATCCCACCCTGTAGCCGATCGTCATATAGCCGACCTGGTTGGGTGAAATCTTGGTGGAGACCTCGGATTCCGCACCTATATCGTTCACCAGCGAAGAGTTGTGCGAAACGGTGAATGAGGTGGACCAGTTGAAGTTGCGGGTTACTATGTTGCGGGAGCTCAAACTGAACTCGAGGCCCTGGCTGGTAGTGCGGCCTATGTTCTGGTATTTGTCGTCGTAACCGGTGTGCTGGGGCACCTTGACGGTAAGCAGGAGGTCCGTGGTGACGGCCCTGTAAGCCTCGAACGACATTTCCAGACGGTTGTTGAGGACGGCGAGGTCGAGAGCGATGTTGCCCTCGGTGGTGGTTTCCCAGGTAAGGTCGGGGGAGGCGATGCGGGCCTGGCGGTAATACTGGCTGTAGCTTCCGCCGAAGGGATAACCGCCCGAGCCTCCGTCCATCCTGGCGAGGGACTTGTAGGCCTGGTTGAGGTCGTTGCCGGACTGGCCGAGACTGACCTTGAGCGAAAGGTCGTCAAGCCATTCGACATCTTTGAGCCAAGGCTCCCTGGCTACGACCCATTTGAAAGCTCCGGAGGGGAAGAAGCCCCATTTGTGGTTGGCGGCGAAGTTGGAAGCGCCGTCAAAACGGCCGGTAAGCGTAAGGTAATAGCGCTTCTTGTAATTGTAATTTGCACGGGCGAAGAAGGCCATCTTGTCCTTGATGGTTTCTCCGGTGCTGGCTCCATAGCTTTCCTTGTTGATAACGGCGCCCATATCGTTCCACTTCATGGCGTCCACCACAAAGCCGTCGCCGTCGATGCTCAGGGTGTGGCTGGTGAAGTGCTTGAATGTCTGTCCGAGAGTTGCGTCGATGTGATGGCCGTTTGCATCGCGCGAGGCTTCGAGCGTCTGCTCGTAATAAAGGCTCTGCTCGCCGTAATTCTGACGATATGCATAGCCGCCCATCGCGTCGGTCCTGGAAGGAAGGGTGGACGGATTGTATTTGTAGCGCTGGCGGTCGAACAGGTAGTAGTTGAACTTGGTTTTGTACTTGAGCCAGGGGACCGGCGTGACCGTTGCGCCCACGGACATGCTGAGCATGCTGCGGTCGGTATTGTCGATGTTCTCCTTGAGTCGGACGACGGCATTGGCCTCGTTGACCGAGGACTGGCTCATGGGATTGTATGCGTCCGTGGCTTTGATGATAGGCGACAGGTACTGGGCGGCAAAATAGATTCCGCCGCCGCCGATGGCGGTGAGGAAGTTATCCTGGAGGCGGTACTGGTAGCGCAGATTTGAATTGACGGTCAGCCACTTGAACAGTTTGTTGGAAACGTTCAGGGTTCCTGTTATGTTCTTCTTTCCGCTGGCCTTTACGATACCCTGCTCGTCGCTGTAGGAGAGTGCGGCATAGAATTTCTGCTTGCCGTTGAAACCGTTCATCGAGATGGAGTAGTTCTGGTAGGGCGCCACCCTGGTCACATCGCCGATCCAGTCCGTGCCCTCGCCGTTGGTGAACGGCGTCTTGACGGAAAGCCCGCTCAGGGGGGTGTTCATGTTCATATTGGCAGACGTGCCGATATGCTGGTAGTACTCGTTGCGGAAGATACCGAATTCCTCGGCATTCATGAGGTCGAGGTTGCGGGGGAGCATCGAGACGCCGCCGGATCCCTTGAACGTGATGGCTATGTTCTGGGCAGGATCCGAGGCGTCGGAGCTGCCCTTGGTGGTGATGATGATGACGCCGTTGGCGCCGCGGGCTCCGTAAATAGCGGTGGCGGATGCATCCTTGAGAACGGAGATGGCCTCGATGTCCGAGGGGTTGATGTCGCTCAGGGAGGAAACTGCGTCCATAACGCCGTCAACCACGATCAGAGGGTCGTTGGATGCCGTGATGGAACGGGATCCGCGGATACGGATGACGGCGTCGGAACCGGGCTCACCGTCCGTGCTGGTGACTTCCATACCGGCTATACGGCCCTGGAGGGCCTGGTCGATGGAAAGGACCGGTTCGTCGCGTATCTCCGCCATCTTGACGTTGGTGACGGAGCCGGTGAGGTCTGCTTTCTTGACTGCACCGTAGCCGATGACGACCACGTCGTCGAGGCGCTGGCTGGCGTCGGGAGAGAGCATCACGTCGATGGTGGTCTTGCCCTTGACGGGGAAAACCGACTCCTCGAAACCGAGGAAATGGACGGAAAGGTAGTCGCTGTCTTTGCATTCTACGGTATAACGGCCTTTGTCGTCCGTGGTGGCGGAGGAAGAAACGTTGCCCTTGGCACCTCCGCTCTTAACAACTACGATGGCGCCGGGGAGGATTTCCCCATTTTCGTCGCGCACGACTCCGCTGACCTTGCGGGTCTGTGCGAAGGCCGGCACGAGCACGGCAAGCGCCAGGATGGTAAGGATCAGCTTTCTCATATCCAGTCGACCTCCTCGTCTCCTTCCAATGCTTCGTCATCGAACAGGTAGCCCATTTCGGCTTCAGTGACCTTGTAGGCCGAGAAGTTGTCGATATGGACATACACCTCGTCGTCGTTGGCGGTGCTGAACGTAAATTTTGTCTCCGCACTCATGTGCTGGTCGAGTCCGACGAGAAGCAGGTATTTGAGATTGTTCTCGTCGGGGCCGGTACCGAGCGGCACATTGACCCTGAAAGTCGTCAGGCCGGTTTCATAGAACTTGCCGCCGGAAACGGTTACGTCCAGGGTAATGTTCTTGCTCAGGAATTCGTTGGTCGTTTCCGCCCAGGCGTTGAAGGAGATGTAGTCGTAGTAGTCGGAACTGAACGACGGATACTCCTTGGTGATGTAGGTCTGGTCGCCCGTGATGGTGACGCACTCTCCAGGCTCGGAAGAGTAATCCTCCACGAACTTGCAATCATACCCCTGGCGGATGGGGAGGAACTTGCCCAGCGACTGGGCCGGGCAGGAAAAACTGAGCCTGCCGGAACGGCGGTCGATAGAGTTGAGAGGGAGGATCGACGCGGCGTCGTAGGTGACTACGATGTGGCCGGGCTCGACCTCCTCCACCGACTTGATCTGGAGCCAGTCGGTGCCCGTTTCAGTCTGGTCAACAAGATATTTCCATTCCAGGGGAACATTCGTAAGGACGTGGATCTTTCCGTCCACGACGCCTTCGAACGGGACCTGGATGTTGTCCACGGTCTTGTTTTCCGAGACCTCGTACACCTTGATGAACTCGCTCCGGACAGGGCGCAAGTCGACCTTGTTCTCGTTGCACGCGCAGAGAACGGCGGCCGCTGATGCACAAAGGAAAATCAAAGAGGATCTGTTCATATAGGGATTATTTCATTTTTGACAGCTTGAAATCCGCTATGATGGGATAGTGGTCCGAGGGGATGTAGAAAGTAGCAACTCCCGAGTGCTCACGCTTGGTGTAGGCGTCAGGCCTGGTGTAAACGTCTTCGCAGGCATTGAGCATCGGCTTGGAAACATACATGTAGTCAATCCTGAGATTGCCGCAGGAGGGCAGGAAGTCGTCGGGATAGCACTCGCTGACCAGGTCGAAGAACGGGGACTGGAATATCATGTAGTCCTGGGCGGTAAAACCCGGAGAGGCATTGTTCCACTTGTAATGCCAGTTGTCCTTGCGGCTGTAGGAGTTGTAGTCCCCGGGCATGATCCAGAGTTCCTTGTCGGGGTTCTTGGTGGTGCGTACGGTATTGTCCAGGATAACCTTGAGCTCATTGGCCCGGAACGTCTCTCCCTCATACCTCTCTTCACTGGCCTTCCTCTGGTCGTGAGGGACTCCGTATCCGTACTTGCCGTGCTTGAGGTGGACGGTAACGATGTTGAGCGGTTTTTCTACTCCCGGCACGTGGATCTGGTACCAGCCGCTGTAGTTTACTACCACGGAGTCGGGCTTGCGTCCCTTGACGATCTTTATGGTGTCGATGGGGAAACGTGACGTGATGCCGCAGGGGTAATTCGTGAGGCCGAACGGCGTGGACGTCGAAGGGCGCCTGGGATTGATGGCGTAATACTGATGTCCCCAGCGCGCACAAAGCTCGCCCCAGTGATCGGGGAGATAGCGCTCCTCGTTGGGCATATGCTCATTGGTGCCGTCGTAGTAAATCTGGGCCGCCTCACAGAAGACGCAGATGTCGGGGTCCTTGGAATTGATCCAGTCGACGAATTTCTGATAATTGTCGGGCTGACCGGCCCACATTCCGTTCTGGATGTTCCAGTAGAGGACGCGGAGCGTCTTCTTGGGAGCGGGTTTCTTGTCCATGGAGCCCGTCGGCTCACCGGCGATGGCGGGCATGGTCCACAGGAGGACTGAGAAGAAAATGGTTATCAGCTTGTGCATATTACGCGTGCGTTATTTTTTCGTAAAGTAGGTGTTTTGTTCGCAAAAAAACAAAGGCCCGCGAGCACAAAGGAAATAATTTCCGGTTTAGGGAAATGCTATATAACTGATACTAAGACACTTGGTCGGTTTTGGTTTTGACGATTTGGGAAATGCAAAAACGTTTCCCAAAATTATAATTTTGCCAATTCTTCGGCAAAATCGGCCTTGGGGACAAGGAGCTTGGAGTTGATGCCGGAACGCTTGTTATAGACGGTCTTTATGGAGCAGTGGAGGAGCTCGGAAATCTTGGCGCTGTCGGTAATTCCCAGTTTGATAATGGCAAAAATGCGGAGTTCGGTATTGAGGAGTTCGGTAGGTTTGAGCTCGATACGGCACTCGGGGCGCAGCAGCGCGTTGAAGTCTTCCACGAAGTCAGGGAAGATGTCGAGGAAAGCACTGTCGAAGTTGTGGTACATTTCCTTGAGCTCTTCGTTGGTGATGTCCTTCGAAGGGTCGGTGAGGTCGAGAACGTACTTGGTGTTGCCCCTGCGCGTATTGGTATTGATCCTGGCACGCAGGGCAAGCAGGCGGGAAATGTACGAAGAATAAAGCTGGAAGAAGCCCAGGACGTAACCTTTTGCCGTCTTGCCTGAGCGCTCCAGTTCCTGGTTGAGCGACAATATCTTGTTACGCGACTGTATTGCCTGTATGGTGATGTACAGCAGGAGCAAGGAGAGGATGCCGATGAGGATCAGGCTCGTCTGGATACGGCGCTTCTGGACTGCAATCCTGGCGGCGTACTCTTCGTTGATATGGATGGTCTGCTCCGCCCCGAAGATGAGCCTCAGGCGGCTGCCGTACTTGACCATAGTGGAATAGTAATAGTCGGAGACCTTCTTTGCCGCGTTCAGGTTGCCTATCGCAGTAAGGTAATTCTCCACGTAACGCAGGGAGCCGATGTCCTGGTTTCCGTTAACTATATCCAATATTGCAGACTCAAGGATGCATTCTATGTGGTCGTCCACCGGACGGCGCATATAGTAAAAATAAATCAAGTAGCGGTCGTAAAGGATAAGCGCCCTGGACTGGGTATCGCCCGGGTCGAGTTCGGCGAAGCGGCGGTTATTGATTGCAATGGCCTCGTCGAAATCCCCGTTGCGGGCACAGATGCGCTCCCGTTCCCGCAGGGCGTTCGACGTGTCTGACGGGAGCAAGCTGAGAAGGGTGTCACGGTACGCTTCATACTTGGCAACGTACTCGCGGCGCATGTCGGGCTTGGTATTCAATCCCTGATAAACGTCGTGGTAGAGGCCACGGCGGGCGTTGTAGTAATTCAACCTGCCATCGTCGGACAGTTCGTCCAGGGGAATTGAATCAAGGATCTCAGAGCCTTCGAAAAAGAAGCCCACGTGGATGAGAATCGCCGCTTTGACCGTCTGGGCTTGGTAGTACCCGCCCTGGAATCCAATCCGCTTTGCCAGCTGCGCAGCCTTGTCGTAATAAACGATGGATGAGTCGGCAATGAACTTTGAGTACCTCTTGCCCAGTGCAAGATATGCATCGAAAAGTTCCCTGCTGTCGGCCGGGAGGGACTTCAAGGCCTTGCGCGATTCGTTGAGACGGGCCTCGTAACGGGCGATATACACGTCGGTGCTGTCCAGGCGGGACATCAGTTCCTCGAGCATGGGATGCCCCTCATATTGCTCCGGCCTGGAGCAGGAAACGGCGAGCAGCGCCGCAATCAGCAAAAGGTACCTGAATTTCATCGCCCGGGCATTTTGACGTTAATCCAATCTGTTGTCGCGCAGGGCGTTGACCAGGCAGACGACGTCCCTGTTGTAGCCCTCGAGGCCGAATCCGGTCGCGATTCGGTCAACCGTTATGCGGTCTTCCCACAGGCGCGACAGGCGGGCTCCGAAGGAACTTTTGCGGTAGCACAGCCGGCCGTCGGAACGGGACTCGCGCACGTAGCCGTGGGCCGTCATCACGCGGTCCAGGACCGGGTACACCTCGTCGTCGGCCCCCGGGAGTACGGCCTCGCGCCGGGCGTATCCGAGGCGGGGGTACATCGCCGCGAATGCGGCCATCAGCAACGCTATCTGCCACAGGGAATCGTACCCGTTGACAAACAGCTTGCTGATGTCCGTATCAACGATTTTTGCCACCATGAGCGCAGCGATTATCAGCGTCAGGATGACCAGAAGCTGCACGAAATACTTGGCGGCGCGGATAAAGTATCTCATTTGCGGGAGATGGCTTTGCGGGCGGCTGCCGCGATATGTCCGGCGTCGAAGCCCCAGGCGGCCATGAGCTGCGCAGGCGTACCGGACGAGCCGAATTTGTCTTCTCCGTTGATGAACTCTACGGGGGCCGGCTTGCTTGCGGCGACAGCGGCGGCAACGGCCTCGCCGAGTCCGCCGGCGGCGTTATGCTCCTCTGCGACGACGGCACAGCCGGTCTTCTCCAGCGATGCGAGGAGTGCCGGAAGGTCGAGCGGCTTGACGGTCGCGACGTTCAGCACATCTGCGCTTATCCCCTCGGCCTCAAGCAGTTCGGCGGCCTTGAGGGCCTCCCAAACGAGGTGTCCGCAGCAGGCGATGGTGACGTCCTTACCTTCGTTCAGCACGTAAATCTTTCCGATTTCGAACGGTTCCTCCGGGTCGGTGAAATTGGGGACTGAAGGGCGTCCGAAGCGAAGGTACACGGGGCCGTCCCATTCGGCGGCGGCGACGGTGGCCTGCTTTGTCTGATTGTAGTCGCAGGGCACCACGACGGCCATTCCGGGAAGGGCGCGCATGAGGGCCATGTCTTCCATGGTCTGATGGGTGGCGCCGTCCTCGCCGAGCGTGATTCCGGCGTGGGAAGATGCAATCTTGACGTTGGTGTGCCCGTAGGCAACCTCCTGGCGCAGCTGGTCATAGACGCGGCCGGTGACGAACTCGGCGAAGGAGCCGATGAAGGGCACCTTGCCGGTGATGGCGAGGCCGGCGGCGACGCCGACCATATTGGCCTCGGCAATACCGCACTGGATGAACCTGTCGGGGAATTCGGCCGCAAATGCGTCCATCTTGAGCGAACCCTTGAGGTCGGCCGTCATTGCGACGACATTGGGATTCTTACGTCCGGCTTCCACGAGCCCTGCCCCGAAGCCGCTGCGGGTATCGACTTTACCCTGGTCTGTATATTTCTTCATATCCTAGTAATCTCCTAAGGTTTCTTCAAGTTGTTTCATGGCCTCGGCGCACTGCTCCGCGTTGGGGGCCTTGCCGTGCCATTTGTGGGTGCCGGCCATGAAGTCCACTCCGTGGCCCATTTCGGTATGGAAGAGGATCATCTTGGGCTTGCCGTCGGCTGCGCGGGCAAGCTCGAAAGCCTGCTGGATGGATTCGTAGTCGTGGCCGTCGGCCTCGATGACATCCCAGCCGAAGGCGGTCCATTTGTCCCTAAGGTCGCCGGGGCCGCCGACGGACTCTACGGGGCCGTCGATCTGCTGGCCGTTCCAGTCGGTGAAGGCGACGAGGTTGTCGAGCCCGTGGTGGGCGGCCCACATTCCGGCCTCCCAGATCTGGCCTTCCTCGCTTTCGCCGTCGCCGAGCAGGCAGAAGACGCGCTCGGGGGCACCGTCAAGTTTCTTGCCCAGGGCTATGCCTGCGGCGCAGGAAAGGCCCTGGCCGAGGGAACCAGAGGACTGGAAGATGCCGGGAAGGGCGTCAGTGATGCAGGGGTGCCCCTGGAGGCGGGAGCCGAATTTGCGCAGGGTGCCGAGTTCTGCCGGCGGGAAGTAGCCCGCACGCGCCAGCACGGAATAATAAACGGGAGCGAGATGGCCTGCGGAAATGATGAAGGCGTCCTGGCCGGAGGCGTCGCGGCGCCAGGTGGCGGGGTCGTGCTTCATCTCACTGAAATAGAGGGTTACGAGGACGTCGGTGATACCGAGGGACCCGCCCGGATGGCCCGAACCTGCGCCGGAAACCATTCTTACGATATCCCTCCGCACCTGGGAGGCGATTCTGCCCAATTCTTGAGGATTTGCCATATAGATTAGTTTAAATGTCGATTTCACAAAGATAACAAAAATAACGTATCTTTGCACCCAGTATGGAAATGAACCGCATCCGCAATTTCTGCATCATAGCCCACATCGACCACGGCAAGAGTACCCTGGCCGACCGCCTCCTTGAACTCACCAGCACCCTGTCCGAACGGGACATGGAGAACCAGGTGCTTGACGACATGGACCTGGAGCGCGAAAAGGGCATCACGATCAAGAGCCACGCCATCCAGATGAGTTACAAGGGCTACCGGCTCAACCTCATCGACACTCCCGGCCACGTGGACTTCTCGTACGAAGTCTCCCGCAGCATCGCGGCCTGCGAGGGCGCCCTTCTCGTGGTGGACGCCTCCCAGGGCGTCCAGGCCCAGACCATTTCCAACCTGTATATGGCCATCGACCACGGCCTGGAGATCATCCCCGTCCTCAACAAGATCGACATGGAATCGGCGCAGATAGAGGTCGTGACGGACGAAATCTGCGACCTGCTGGGCTGCGCGCCCGAGGACGTCTTCAAGGTCTCCGCCCGCACCGGCGAGGGCGTAGCACCCATACTGGACGCCATCGTGGACAAGATTCCCGCCCCGCAGGGGGACCCCGGCGCCCCTCTTCAGGCCCTCATCTTCGACTCCGTATTCAATCCGTTCCGCGGCGTCATCGCCTACTTCAAGATATGCAACGGCAGCATCCGCAAGGGCGACAAAGTCAAGTTCGTCGCCACCGGCATGGGCTACGAGGTGGAAGAGGTAGGCTCGCTGAAGATGAAACTCATCCCCGGCGACGAGGTCGGATGTGGCGACGTCGGCTACATCATCACCGGCATCAAGAGCGCCGTGGAGGTCAAGGTCGGCGACACCGTCACCCATTCGGCCCGCCCCTGCGAGAAGGCCATCGCCGGCTTCGAGGAGGTCAAGCCGATGGTGTTCGCAGGTATGTATCCCGTCCAGGCCGACAAGTTCGAAGAGCTCCGCAGCGTGCTGGAGAAGTTCCAGCTGAACGACGCCTCCTTCGTGTACGAGCCCGAAAGCTCGCTGGCGCTGGGAAGCGGCTTCCGCTGCGGTTTCCTGGGCCTGCTGCATCTGGAAATCGTGCAGGAGCGCCTTTTCAGGGAGTTCGACATGGACGTCATCACCACCGTCCCCAACGTCTCCTACAAGGTATATACGATGCAGGGCGAAGTGCTTGACGTCCACAACCCTTCCGGGCTTCCGGCACCCACTCTCATCGACCACATCGAGGAGCCGTACATCCGTGCGCAGATCATCAGCAAGACGGAATTCTTCGGTCCCATCATGAAGCTCTGCCTCGACCGCCGCGGCACCCTGGTCAGCCAGCACTACATCACCGCCGACCGCGTCGAGCTCAACTACGACATGCCCCTCAGCGAAATCGTCTTCGACTTCTACGACAAACTGAAGACCATCAGCAAGGGGTACGCGTCGTTCGACTATCATATCACGTCCTACCGTCCGGCCAAACTGGTCAAGCTGGACATCCTGCTGAACGGCGAACCGGCCGATGCCCTCTCGACGCTCATCCACGAAGACAACGCCTACACCTTCGGCCGCAAGATGTGCGAGAAACTCAAGGACCTCATCCCCCGCCAGCAGTTCGACATCCCCATCCAAGCCGCCATCGGCGCCAAGATCATCGCCCGCGAAACGGTCAAGCAGGTGCGCAAGGACGTCACCGCCAAATGCTACGGCGGCGACGTCACCCGCAAGCGCAAACTCCTCGAAAAGCAGAAGGAAGGCAAGAAGCGCATGCGCCAGATCGGCACTGTGCAGGTACCGCAGAGCGCTTTTATGGCTGTGCTTAAATTGGACAGTTAAACCCCGGCCCGCTTTTTGCGTCTAACGGGCGTATGCAGGCTAAGGAACAGTTCTTCAACGACTTGGTTCGGCAGTACAGCGAAAGGCTGTACTGGCACGTGCGTTCCATGGTGGGAAGCCA
>JAEEGL013926423.1_pt1 | contig 40689 bp, 25 predicted proteins | sample 9134231 | NCBI WGS metagenome assembly JAEEGL01 (sample SAMN16246548, study PRJNA631951) | gut metagenome | biome: gut microbiome; feature: rumen; material: fiber-attached | host: Bos | place: Iran: Karaj | collected 2018-10
AATGATGTTTGCTGTTTTAATCAAAATAGTTTAAGAATAAATGATGATTATTGTATTTGTGGAGGAATTTTATATATTTATATTATTAGCCTTAAAATAAAAAAAGTTGTGAGAAAAATAGAAGAAAATAGAGTTAATTGTTTATGTACTATTAAAAATAATGCTAAAGTTATTCTTTCTGGAAATATAGACGGAAAATTTGCTGTTTATAATATTGAAAATGGTGATTGTATATTATATAATAATAAAATTCATGATAAAGGAGTCATTTGTATTAGACAAAATTTTCAAGAAGATATTATTACAAGTGGAGAAGATGGATTTATTAGGATTTGGACATTTTAAAATTATTAAAAATAAATCTTTATTTTTATAATATTTTTTTTAATAAGTAAAAATATTTAATTTGTTTTCAAAAATATTCATAAATTTAACAAAAATAAGGATAAAACACTATTTTTTATTTAAATGAAAATTTAATATGTCAAATTTATTTTTTTTTTATTTTATTTTATAAAATATATAAATTAATAATAATTTATAATTCAAATTCTTTATTCATTTTATCTAACTGTTCTCCAGTTTGTTTTTTTAGTTGTTTAAATAAATAATCTATTTTTTTTTCGTCATTAATTCTTTTATCATTAGTAATATTTATTTTTCTAATATTCTTTTTATTTAAATAATCTAAATAACATTTAGCTTTTTCTTTCAAATTTTCTAATAATTTTTTTTTAGGTAATAAATTCCTTTTTTTTAAATGAGATAATAAATTTTGATTTTGTTTTCTTAAGAAAAATTCTCTAAAATTTAAAACATATTTTTCAACTCTATCTTTTTTTTTCTTATTTAATTCATTTTCTCCTTTTAATGTGATTGTTCTAAATGAAGGAAAATTTATAAAACTATTTTTTTCACTTTTAAAATCAATATCATTAGAAAGTGTTCTTAGATTTAATTGTTTTAATTCTTTTTTATGTCCAATAAAATCATATAAAATATATTTTTTATTTTTTTTTTTTATTTATTTCTTGTGATAAAGTTTTATCAAAATTAATTTTAGTATTATCTAGGAATTCAGTGATAAAACTTATTTTTTTATGTTTAATAGGAGTTTGTAAAAAAAGATATTGTTTATTTATTTTATTTTCTAATTTATTTAAAGAATTAACTTTTGGAAGTTTAAAAGGATTTCTTAAATTTCTATAAGAAAATATTTCATTTGTCATTACACAAGAATCAATCATTTTTGGTTTATTTTTCATCGATAACATTTTTTAATTATTAATTATTTCTTTATAATAAAAATTTTTTTATTAAAATTTGTAACACATTTTTTAATTATTTATCCTTTATAATCATAATTCAATCAATAAAATAATTATAAATATATTTTTTTTTTGACGTAATCAAATACGTACTATTTATGATAAGATTTATCAATCTAATTTATAATAAATATCATAATGCAATTTCTTTTTTAAAAATAATAAAAAAAATGGAAATAATTCTTTTAAACAAATTTTATTTTTTAAAAGGTTTTGAAGATATAATAGTCTTTTTTCTTTTTACCTTAGATATTTTATTATTTACAAGAATTCCAAATTTATTTAAAAGAGGAAGACCGTTTTTAAAAAGATATACAAGAAATTTTATTTTATATTCAAAAAATATATTTAATATAAAAAATATATTTTTGAAAGAAAAAAATATAAAAGGGTTAGGTTCTCAAAAAATAAATTTATCTAGATTTTCACCTTTGTTAATTGCAAAAATATGTTCTTATTTAGATATAGCATCAGTATCATCATTAAATTTAGTGAATAAAAAATTACATCAAAAAACAGAAACAAACATAATTTGGTATAATTTATATAAAACATATTATGAAAAAAAATTAATAGAAAAGGAAATAAAATTAAAAGATTTAGATAAGATAACAAATTTTAAAAAATTTTGTAAAGATGTATATTCAATTATAATTTATAATGATAAAGAACAAATGAAAAAATATAGAGATAGAAAAATGGGTTTTGGAAGAATTGTGATTGAAGAAACAATAGAATCAATTTTAAGAATACCAAATTTACTTTTAACTCCTTGGAAAATTTTATCAGTTTTTTTTTATATTATTAATGATTTCTTTGAAATTCTTTTTGATTTAATCAATAAAACTACAATTATATTTAATCTTGTTAATGAAGAACAATTAAGTAAATGGGAAAATTCAAAATATATTCATGATGGAATTTATAATAATTACATGGATTATTTCTTTGATTTTCATATTTATTTCTTTTTTGGTTTACCTAAATTTTTAATTTATATTTGGTGTTTTATTGGTTCTTTTATATTAAATTTTATTTTATATTTAATTAAATTATTTTCATTTGCTAAATTATGTATTGAAGATAATAATTTTAATAGTCATAGTGATAAAATTTTACATAAAGTTAATTCTATTCCATTTTATAAAGTTCTTATTCAAATTCTTTTAGGATTTATATTAAATCATTTTCATATTTTTATTTTATTTATTCCAAATATTTATTATATTTATTTTAGATTTAATGGATTTAAAGAAATTAATTATTTATCTGATATATCTTATTTAATTCAAAAATTTTATGATTTAAACATGAAAGAAAAATTACAAATTATTTTTGGAATTTATGGAAGTGGACTTTTAATTTGGGGAATTTCATATCATTATTTATATCTAGTAGTTGAAATTTTATTTAATAAAAGTGAAATTTTCTTCTATAAAATTATATATCAAGGTCATTGTTATCATTTTGATTATTTAGGAATTACTTCGAATTATCTTTTTCCATTACCCAAACTTTCTTATTATTTTAATATGAGTTTTATTATTTTAGAATATAAAATAAAGTCTCCTTTTTTTAAAAAGATTTGTGTTTCTATTTTAAGAATATATATTTCTTTCTTAATTTTAATACCATTCTTATTGGTTTTTTTTGCTTTTAATATTAATAATTTAAAAGAAAGTTTATTAATGTGTTTTTTAATTATTATTTATGCTGTTAAAAATTTAAAAAACATTTATAAAGTAATTGATAATAAAAAAAATCAGATTGATGAAAATTTACCTTTTGAAAGATGTTATTCAACATTTATGGCTTTATATTCAGCTTATTTATATAAAGTTATATATATAAACTAATTTTTTATTATTAAATTTTTATATTTATTTAAATAAAAACAATAAAAAAAGGAAGGTTTTAAAAATTTAATTGTATTTATAGGGACTTTTGTTTTATTTTAATGTAAAAGAATTAAATTTTAAAAAAATAATTAATCTTATGTTTTTTAATATGTTTGAGAATAAAAGTATTAAAAAATGATTAAACATCTTTTACATTAATCATTTATATTGAGGATGCATATGCAAAATGTTCTTCTAATTCTAATGCTTTATTCTTTTTATTCTTTTTTAAAATATAAATATAATTAACTAATCCAATTATAATAAGTCCAAAAATTATAGTAATAACCCATAATAATGAATAAATATTGGAAGTATTATTTTCTATTATTTTATAAAATCCAATTACTTTTCTATCTTGATCAAAAACAATTGTATATTTTTTTAAAAAATTATATCCAAAAGACCATTCTTTTGATAAACTTTCTGAAAATGTTATTAATAAAAATAATTTTTCTTTTCCTTTTATAAATAAATCTTCTGGATTGAGTATAAATGTAAAATCTAAATCATGAGAATAAAATTTTATTTTTTTCAATTTTTTAATATTAATATCATTATCACATATATAATAAGAATTCCTATTCATATAATACAATTGCTTTTTACATTTTTCTTTTTCTATTAAATCTTTTAAATATTCTTCTTGAAAAATTTTCAAATAATTAAATGGAACTTTTAAAAAATAATTTTCAAAATTAAAAGTGAAAATTTGATTTTGTTCAATATTTGTATTACCTATAAAAATTTTATCAATGATAATATTATAATCTTGTTGATAAGATTTTGAAGGTTTAAGATTAGTAGTATAAAAATATTTTAAATCATATTTTAAATGTTCATTTTCATGAGGTAAAGAACCAAAAATAATTTCACCATCATTGAAATTATATCTTGAAAATTTGAAATAGAAAATATTAGAATGAATGATTTTATTTTGATTTAATTGATATAAAAAACTATAATTTTGATAAGAATCTCTAAATTTTAAACCTAAAATTCCACTTTGATTATTATAATTATCATAAGCTAATAAAAAATTAAAATGAAAAAAAAAATCAGAATCAATATTAAAAATATCTTTTGATCTTCTACAAAATTCAGTATCTAATAAACCATAATTGATTGCTATTCTATCATCAGATTTAAAAGAAGATGAATTATCTTGATTAAAATTATTTATATTTTTTGCATTTAATGCTTTATATGATAATACTATTAAATTAAATTTTTGTAATTTTATATAAAAAGAAATATTTTGATAAGGAGTCCCCAATAAAAAATTTGTTGTTATATTTACATCTGATAATTCATTTATGAAATTTTCTTCAGTTATTGTTGAGGTATTTATATTATTTTGAAAGGGGATTCTTAAAGAAAGAATTGTTTTTATTATTTGAAGAAGAAAGATATAATAAATAAAAGTTTTATACTCCATTGAAATAATATTCCTTAATATATATTATTATTATATTTTTATCAGAATAAATTTTTTCTATGATTAAGATGCAAAATAAATTTAATATTTTTAATCTGATATAATTAATTAATAAAATAAATGAAAATTAATTGGATAATATTAATATCATTCATTTTAGTATTTTCAAAGAAAAAAAAATTATTTGAAAGAGAAGATACAGTAATAATATTAAACGATAATAATTTTAATAAAACAATAAATAAAATAGAGAATATATTAGTATTATTTTATGCTTCATGGTGTGGTCATTGTAAAAAATTTGAGCCAACATACACAAAAATATCAAAGAAATTATATGATGAACAACCAAGAATAAATTTAGCAAAAATTGAAATGTCAAAAAATAATTTAATGAAAGAACAATATAAAATAAATTCATTCCCAACAATTAAATTTTTTCATAAAGGAAAAGCATATGATTATATTGAAGAAAGAGAAGAAGAAAAAATAATTAAATGGATGAAGAAAAAAATATATTCTTCAGTTAGAAATATAACTTCTATTTATGATATATCTAATATAAGAGATAATCATAAAATTTCTCTAATTTATTTTGGTGATTCTAATGAAATTATTTCTTATTTAGATAAATTGATTGAAGAAGATGATGAAATTTTTTATGCTTTTTGTTCTGATAAAAAAATATTTAATTATTATGGGTTTAAAAATGGGAGTTTAATATTATATAAAGATAAAGGAAAAGAAAAATACGAATTAAATGGTAAATTAACTGAAGATAATATAATTAAATTTATTGAAAACTATAGTTTTGATAAATTATTAATTTTTAATAAAAGAACTTCTAAATTTTTATTTGAAAAAAAAGAGCCTTCTTTAATATTATTTAGAAAAGAAAATAATGATGAAAGTATTAAATATGAAAATCTTTTTTATAAATTGGCTCAAAAATTATATAAAAGAATTAGAATCTATATTTCTGATGTTTATTCTTTTAAAATTCAAAATAAAAAATCATTATCTAATGTAAAAGATAATGAAACTCCTACAATTAGACTTTATGATCCTAGAAAAAATAATAAAACTTTTTATAGATTTAATAAAACAATTAATGAAAAAAATATTTTAAAATTTATTGATGATTTTGAAAATGGGAAATTAAAATTTATTTTAAAAAGTGATAATGTTATTATTCCTAAAAATAAATATGATATTTTTGAATTAGTAGGAAATAATTTTGAGGATGAAGTATTGAAAAGTAATTTTAATTATTTTGTTTTGTTTTATCTTCCTTATTATGAAACAAGTGAAACTCTTTTAAAACAATATGAAGAATTAAATAAAAAATATAAAAAAGAAAAAGAAAAATATAATTTAAAAATAGGAAAAATTAATATGTATTCAAATGAAGTTCCTCCTGATGAAATTCCTGATCATTATCCTTATTTAAGATTATATTTAAAAAATAAAAATAATGAAATTAAAGAATATAAAGGTAATTACACTAATGTTAATCATATTATTAAATTTTTAAATGATAATTTTGACAATTTAAATAAAAATGAAGATTTATAATTTAATTATCATAAAAATTATATTTTTTTATTAAACATTAAAGGTGAATTTATAAAATAAAATAAATAAAATTTAATTGAAAATAATAATAAATTTAAAAAATATAACATTTATAACAACATTTTTTTCTATTAAAAACTTCTTCTATGTTTCCTTTATATGAATTTTCTAAATTATATTGTTTAAAAGATTCAATTTGAATAATAGTAGCCAAAGATTTATTATTATTTTGTTTATCAATCCATTTAATTTTTTTTCTTTTATGAAAAGGAGATAACATAAATCTTTTAGAAGATTCCACATTATCTGTTAATATTACATCATTTGTATTAATACTAGATTTATATGAATAAAAAGATTTTTTATTATTATCACAATCATATTTATTATCTTTTTCTTTAAAATTATTTTCTTCAAAATAATTTGGATTTAAATGCAAAATTTCAAGATGAAGTTTTTGAATTAATTTATCATTTTTAAACATAATTAAATTATAAAAGAATTTTTAAATAATATTACATTAATATAGTAATTAAAAAAAAACTAAAATATATTTATTTTATGAACAAGAACTATCATTAAATTAAAATTTTTTCAAGAACAATTTTAAATTCTCGAAAATCTATAACACCATTTTGATCTAAATCACATTCTTTAATAACAGAAATGAATTCATCATCATTGAATTGATTTTTATAATTTTTAAAAGTATTTTTAATTTCATCAACAGAAATTTCTCCATTTTTATTTTTATCAAAATAATCAAAACAACTTTTTAAAATAGATTCATTTAATAAATCATTTTTATTAGCAGCAGCTCTAATAAATTCTTCATGTTCAATATATCCAGAACAATCAGCATCAATTTTTTCAAATAAATTTAAAATATGATTATTATCTATTTTTTCATTTTGTTCTTCAAATAAATTGGTTACTTCTTTTATAAATTCATTTTTTTCTATTACTCCATTATTATTATAATCTATTTTTAAATATAATAAATTTGCTATTTTAATTCCTTCAATATGAGGAAAATTATGAATTAAAAAAGCTATTGAAGCTTGTTGAATGACTTTATCTGGATTATATTTTTTTATATTATTTAAACATTCTATTATTTGATTTGTTGTTAATTCTGATAATTTTTCTTTTATTTTTAAATTCATAAACCAAGGATGATTTAATGCTTCATTAACTGAAATTCTTTCATTAACATTTTTTTTAAATAATTGCTGAATTAAATCTTTTAATTCATTTGAAGCATTTTTTAAAGGACCTAAATTTAAATTATAATTACAATTTTCAATAGCATTAATTAATTTAGGTTTTGTTTGACCTTGAAAAGGAAATTTTTTAGTAAATAAATAATATAATACTACTCCTAAAGACCACATATCACATTTTTCATTATATTGTTTATTTAAAACTTCAGGAGCCATATAAAATAAAGTTCCAATAATTAAATTTTCATATTCATTTTCATATATTTTTGCAGTTCCAAAATCAATAATTTTTATAAAGGGAAGATTATATAAAGTTTTATCATTCAACATTATATTTTCTAATTTTAAATCTCTATGCATTATATTTTTTGTATTACAATATGATATTGCACTAAATAATTGAAACATTATTGATGCTAATTCAATTTCTGAAAGAAAAGTATTTTGTAATATTTTTCTTTTTAAATTTCCTTCATTACAAAATTCTGTGATTATATAAAAATTACTTTTTCCTTCATAAAATTCATATATTTTAACTATATTTTGATGTTCCAAAGTTTTTAATATTTCTATTTCATTTAATATTTCTGAATTCATATTTTCATTATGTGATTTCGTTTTTGGAAGAACTTTAATTGCAACTTTTTTTTTTGTTTTTTTATCTGTTGAAAGATATACTTCACCAAAAGAACCTTCTCCTAATTTTCTTCCTATTTTATATTTTTCTCTTATATCTCCTTTTGCTTTTCCTATTAATATTTTTTTATCTATTTTAAATGTTTCTAAATATGATTTTTGAGAGTTTATTTTGTTTAATGGTATATTATTATTATTTGTTATTGAAGTTTCAGTTTCTTTTAATTCATCTTCTTCTTCTTCTTCATTTTCACTCTTTGAACAATCACATAAATGCATTCCCATCTTTAAATAATTATTTTTTTTATTTTGTTATTTTTTATTTTAATCTTTTTTTGGAAAAAAAATTTAAATTAGAAATTAATTTTTAATTTTGGGAATTATTAATTATTTATTATTATATAATTATTTTTTTAATTTGGATTTTGAGTGTCACTTTTTTTAATTTTTCTCTTCTCTTATACCTTACATTCTTTTTAATTTTTTTCATTATTATTATAAATAAAATTCTTAAAAAAATGAGAAGTAACAATAGTATGATTCTAATTTATATTTCCTTCATATTATATTTATAATATATTTTGGAAAGTTTTTTTATCCTTCTTTATTAATAATAATCTAAATTATAAGCTACCTTTATTTTTCCTATTCCTCTATTTATTAAATCATCAATTTTTTTTATAATTTATTTAATTTTTGAAATTATTTATTTTTTATTTTCATCAATTTATTTATTTTTAGATTCACAAAGAAAAATAATTATTATTTTCGACGATAAAAATATTTAATAGTCTCATAAAAGGAAAAACAAAATAAAAGTAATGTTTAGTAAACTAAATATAATTTTGATTTTTTTCTTTATTTCAAAGATTGAATCAATAGATCAAGTAATATTCAAAAAATATGAAACAGCAACAATAGAAAATCCTTCAATAGATAGAACATCATTTTTTTTTTAGATTTAAGTGAATTTAAAACAGATGAAAAAATATATTTATATTTTCAGAAGAAAAAGAAAGAAAAAACTTAGATATTCGTTATAATTTTATTAATTCAATAATCATCAATTAAGGGATATGAAGAATACACTACGGATGTACATAGTGATGAAGATGATTATAGAAAATTTTATTTTTCTTATAAAAAAAAAGATGATTATGCATATTTAGGTATTTACATTTATAAGAAAGATTCTCCTTTTGATTCAACTATTTATTTAATAAATACAAAAGATGATGAAGGAAAAAAAGCTCTTACTGATGCTTTAATTGGATTACTTATTGGAATTGCTGTTTTTATTGTTATTATCTTAATTATTGTTTTAGTTTGGAAGCTGCTGTAGAAATAAATCTGAACAAAATAATGTATATCAAAATCCTGATAATAATAATCAATTTCAATATAATAATAATTATGAACAGGTTCCTATTTCTCCTAATTCAATTCAAAATAAATAAAATTAATTTCTAAATTTAATCGTTTTTTCTTAAAAAATTTTTTTTTCATTAAAAATTGTAGGAATTTGCTTCTATTGTTGTTTTCGAATAATAATAAATAATACTTAAATTAATAATTTAATTCTAATAAATTATATTTCCCAAAAAAAAATTTTGCATAAAAAATGAGTCATTCTAAAAAAAGAGGAAAAGAACTATTAGGAAAGGTTCTAAATGCAATAATAGATATTCCAATACAAAATATAACAACAAGACATATTCCAATCAGACATTATTCACCTGTATCAAGAATAATAATGCCTCCATCATTAATTGTTCCAAGTCAAACTGTAATTCCACAACCTTTAGTTTCTCAAACAGTTCTTGTTCAACCTAATCAAAATTTAATGAGAATTGGGAATAATGGAATAACAATTAATAATAGGAAAGGATATACTGATTCTGATAATGAAGATGATTGTAATATAAATTATAATTCTTTTATGGGAACTAATTTGAATAATGGGAATAATTCCTTTACTAGTGTTGGGAATTATGCGTTAAATAATGTATATAATTCTCAGAATATTAATAATATTTATCGGTATAATTCACAAATTAGTAATAACATTAATTTAAATCAGAATGAATATAATAATATACAAAATAGAAACAATAATTATATGAATCAGAATAATGATGATAATTGTGGTTACAATTCACAAAGTATTAATCCTAATGATATGAATCAGAATAATAATAAAAATTGTGGTTATAATTCACAAAGTATTAATCCCAATGAAATGAATCAGAATAATAATGATAAATGTGGTTATAATTCACAAAGTATTAATCCTAATGATATGAATCAAAATAATAATAATAATTATGAATATAATTCAAAAAGTATTAATCCTAATGATGTGAATCAAATTAATAATAATAAGTATGAATATAATTATCAAAATATTAATACTAATGATGTGAATCAAATTAATAATAATTGTGAATATAATACTCAAAATGTTATGGAAATGAATCAAAACATAAATACTAATTGTCAATATAATTCACAAAATATTAATAATAATATCCCTGAAAGTAATGTTATTTCTCCTAATATTGAAAATAATAATTTAAATATACAATCTATTTCAGAAACAAATCAAAATAATAATATTTCTTCAAATATAGAAAAAAATAATGTAAATGAATTAAAATCAAACTTTGAAAATATACCTCAAATAAAAAAAATAGATACGTTTCCGAATTCTCAAAAATTATATACAAATATTCCTAAAAATGAGACTCCTGTTGAACCAAATGATTTAGACAAATTAAATAAAAATCCATTTCAAAATGAGATTCAAGATAAAGATAATCCATTTCAAAATCTACAAAATATAAATAACAATATATCACAAAATCCAAATGAAAACCAAAATAATAATGGATTTCCACAATCTGATTCATTTGTAAATATTCAAAAGCAAGAAAATTATGATTCTAATATTCAAAATCAACTTTTAAATAATATAGAATCACCAAAAAATGAAAAAATAGATTCAATGATAAATGAAAAAGAAATAAAATATAGTATTCCTTCTGAAAATAATAATGTAAATAATGAATCACCGAATATATTAAAAGAATCAGAAAAAATAATACAAATTCCAAATACAGATGATAATTTCTCAATTTTTGATCAATCACTACAAATATCTCAAGTTATAGAAAATGCTCAAAATAATGAAAATCAACAAAATACATTTACAAAAAATATTAATCCAAATATTCAAAATGTTAAAGAAGTTAATCATAATCAAAATAATCAATATATGGATTATCCTATATCTAGTCAACTTTATAATGAAAAAAATAATAATAATCAAATTCCAAATCAAAATATTCCAAATATGAAAATTCAAAATCAACAGATAAATAATAATAATCAAGAAGGTTATTGTTCTTTATATCAAGGACCAATTACATCAAATCAAAATAATCAACAAAATAATAATTATAATTTCAATATGAACACTAATTATAATAATAATAATATGAATATTAATCAAGGATTTCAAATGAATAATCAACAAAAATTTTATTCTAATCAAAATTATCAAATGAATCCTCAAATGAATAATCAACAAAAAATTTATTCTAATCAAAATTATCAAATAAATCCTCAAATGAATAATCAACAAAAAAGTATTTATTCTAATCAAGGTTATCAAACAAATAATAATCAACAAAATATTTATTATAACCAAAATTATCAAATGAATCCTCAAATGAATAATCAACAAAAAAATATTTATCCTAATCAAGGTTATCAGATGAATAATCAAGGCAATATTTATTCTAATCAAGGTTATCAAATGAATAACCAACAAAATATATATTCTAACCAAAATTATCAAATGAATAATCAACAAAATATATATCCTAATCAAAATTATCAAATGAGTAATCAACAAAATATGTTCCCTAATCTAGGTTATCAAATGACTCTTCAACAATATCCTAATCAAGGAAATTATATTCAAAGTAATTTTATGCAAAGACCTCAACAATATTATCAAATTCCTGGACAAAGACAATATATTGGAAATCAATTTTATTATAATAATAATGGAAATAATGGATATTAATCTTTAAAAAAAATAAATATAATAATAAATCTTAATAATCTTTTAAATTAATTTATCAAATATTCATTTTATTATTTATAAAAATATAATTTTTATTAGCTATTCTTGTTTTTCTTTTTCAGGTGAAATAATATAAAATTGTATTATTATAAAAAAGCCTAAGCCAAATAAAGAAGAAATCAAAAATTGAGTTATTCTATCATTAAAAAAATGAGGAATATAATTATTAACAATAACATTAGAACAAATAATATATAAAATAGGTTTCATTAAAAATTTTTGTAATTTATATGTCCAATAAGAAATATAATAAATAAGAGTAAATCCAATTTCAATAATCAATATTTCTTTGATTGTTGATTTAAATAAACTATAAAAACTAATTTCTCTTTCTTCATCATTTTCTTTTTTTTCTTTTCTTTCTTTTTTTATTTTTTCATATGCATTTTGAATAAGTTCAAATTGAGGAGAAGTATTTTTATGTGTTTTATCAGGATGGTATTGTTTAATTAAATTTCTATATTTTTTTTTTACTTCTTTCATTGAACTCCAAGGTGGAAGTCCTAAAACTCTATATGGATTTATCAGTAAATTATTATAATCATAATCATCAAAATTGAATGAATTAACTTTTGATAATAATATTAAAAAAAATAACAAAATATATTTTTTTGAATTCATTTTTTTTATTTTTAAATATAAATTAATAATATTTAATAATATTTTATAATATTTTTTTTTTTTACTTTATTATATTTTTCATTATTATTATTGTTCAATATCTTCTTTTAATTTAATATTATCATCGACATTTGAAGGTAATTTAGAAGAGTATTTATCTTTAAAAATTTTTTTTGAAATGACTAATTTAATTTTATTAGCTTCTAACAACATTCCACTTTCAACACAATTTTCTCTATTTCTATTATAAACTCTATGAATAATAGATTTTTTTTCAAAATCATTTCCTTCTTTTCTTAAAATTCCATATTTATTAACAATATTTAAAATAGCTGAATCTTTAACATTTTGTTTAATACAATTAATATTATTATTAACATTATTATTAATATTATTAATTTGATTATTATTATTATCTTCTATTAAAATCATTTTTTTTAATCTTTCTTTTTTTTGACTTGCTAAATCAGATAAAGTTTGAATTCTAAATAATAAACCATCTTCTTCTTTTTGAAAATATCTTTCTCTTAATAATTTAAAAGCATTAATTGAAGAATAATAACTTTTTGTTAAAGGATCATAATATTTTGCAGGTTTACCTGTTATTGCACATAATTTTTGTTCTTTTATTTCATTAGGTTTTTTATTAAAATATGCAAATATTTTATTATAATAATCTTTATTTGAAAATGTTACTCTTACTTTATTTATTTCTTTTTCTTTATTTCTTTCTTCTATATTTTCTTTATTTTTCTTTTCTTCTTCTTCTTTTTCTATTATATGCTTTTCACTATTTATTATTTTTACATAATCTGTTAAATATTTTTTATTTGAATATGATGTTTCTCTTTTATTTAAATCTTCCAATTTTTGCATTGTTAATAATGATTTTTTATTTGACCATTCTGTAAAAATACTTTCAAATAATCTTTGTTCTTGAGATATTATTTTTTCTTGAATTCCAAATTGTTTTTTCTCTCTTTCTTGTTGTTTAAATTTTTGAATTATATTTTTTGTATCTAATTCTTGTTCTAAATTAAATGATATTCCATTTTCATTTTTTTCTTCTTTCTCATTTTTTTTTTCTTGATATTCATCATTAGGGTCATAAATTTTTTTACTTATTAAAATTGATTTTGGATTTTGTTTTGAACCAATAATTAATACATTTTTATTGTTTTTATCTCTTTTTACTCTTTTAAATAATCCTATTAATTTATTTTCATTTCTTGTTCTTTTTCTTCCAATTACATCTTTTTCTATTTCATTATCTACACTATCATAATAATTAAAATTACTTTCTGAATTTTCTATTATTATTTTTTCTACAGGTAAAATATTATCATCTTTTTCTTTTTTTTTTTTCCTATTTTTTTTCCCTTTTTTATCATTTTTTTTCTTTTTTTTATTTTCTCTTTCTGATTCATTATAACTTTCATCATATGTAATTTCTATTTTTTTTAAAGCTTCTTCATCAGAAATATCAATTCCTCTTTCTCTTAAATCTTCTATTAAATCTATTTTATCAATATCTAATTGTTCAATATCTAATATTTCTTCTTCTTTTTTTTTCTTCATTAATTTTTCTTTTTCTCCTCTTCTTGTTTTTATTATTGGTTCTATTTTTTCACTTTCTTCATTTTCTGAACTTTCAATATTTTCAGAACTGTCATTCATATTTTTTTCTTCATTTGGATTAAAATCATCGTCTGATGAATCTTCTTTAAATATTCCTAATTTATCATCTTCCATCATTTTCTCTTCGTTTTTTTCTAATTCTGCCATTCTATTTCCTCTGTTTTTCCTCTCTGGTAAATACTTTTTTTTTCTGGAATCCATTTTTTTTTTATTTTTTTTTATTTTTTTAAAGAGATTATATTTATAAATAAATTTTTAATTTTTTTTAATGGAAAAAGTAGAAATTTTAGATAGTGAAGATAATATATCAGAAAAAAATAGAAAAAATAGACAATTTGTAAAAAATACATTTTTAATTTTTGGAATTGGAGGATTATTATCATGGAATGCGATATTATCAGATATAAATTTTTTTATAAATTTTATTCCAAGAATGGACCCTCCAGTATATTTTCCTTTTCTAAATTTTTTCCTAAATATAATATTTCAATTTATTCTATTATTCCAGCCAAAATTTATGACATATAAAAAGCAATTATTAATATCAGTAATGGGTTCAGCAATAACATTAATTCTTCTTCCAATATTTGTAATAATATTAGAAAGAAATTCTACAATAAATATAATAATAACAGGAATAATAATATTATTACAAGGATTATTAAATGCAGTTTGTCAATATTCTTTTTTTGGTTTAGTTAGTTATTTCCCAATTGATATGATTGTAAATATGTCTACTGGACAAGGTGTAGCTGGAATATTAATGAATACTATTCAATATACTGTTCTTATTTTTATTGGAGACACTAATAGTAAATTTAGCACCATTGATAATGATAAAATTGTTATTAAAGGTGGATTTGTTTTTTTTAGTATTTCTGTCATTATCATTTTAATTTGCTTTATTTTTATCCTTTTAGTCTATCAAAATGAATATTTTAGAAAAAAATTATTATTATCTGGAGAATATGGTATTATTAGTCAAAATGATGCTGAAAATTTAATTCCTAAAGATGATGAAAAAAAATTAAATGAAGGAAAGGAAGTTTCATTTTTAGATTTAACAAAATTATTATTAGATGTAAATATACTAACAACAATATTATATTTAGTAACATTTTCTCTTTTTCCAGGAGCATGTTTAAAATTTAAATTATATTCTTTAACAGGAGGATTTAGTGCAAATACAATAATATCATTATATAATATATTTGATACATTTGGAAGAAGTATAGTAAATTATTTTAATCCAACAAAGTCATTAATATATATAATAGTATTATCAAGAATAATATTAATATTTATTCTTCCTTTAGATTACTATTTCCAATGTAAAAATTACAATATAAATTTAACAAGTTCAATTTTAGTTATTTGTATAATTTTAATTGGAACTTCAAACGGTTTTGGTTCTTCTCTTTTATTTGGAATTGCTCCTACTTTAGTTCCTGAACATATTAAAGGAAAAGCTGGTTCTTCTATTAGTTTTTATCTTATGATTGGTATTTTTCTGGGAACTTGTTCTGGAATTTTTATGGGTCATTTTCTTCAATTTATTAAAGGAATTAAATAAATTTTTCTTTATATTTTTTTATTTAATTGTTAAATCAAAAAAAAAATAAATTTTAGAATTTTATTTATCATCTAATTTCAAAGAATTTCTTTTTTTTTCTTTTTGAATATTTATACCTCCTCTTCTTCAAAAGAATTACCTGATTTGTCATTATTGTTAGACTCATTTGGTTCAAAATTACCTGTTTCTCGATATTTCTTTTTATCATCATTTTTGTTGCTTTTCTTATCTTCATTTTCTTCAAAATTATTTAAATTATCACCTTGATTTTCTAATTCGAAATTCCCTATGTCTCCTTTTTTTTCTTCTTCCGGTTCGAAGTTTCCCGTACCAGGACTAATGGGAGGTGGTTTATCAGATTTAAGTGATGTGATTAAATTCTTAATTTCATTATAATGTTTTTCTCTATTCATTTCTGTAAAATTCTTTTCAACTAATAATATTCTTAATACAATTGCTAATTGTTTAAAAAAATTATATATTGTAAATAATATTGCTAAATCTAAAACTGCGTTTACTCTTGAGCTTCTATTTGTATTAAAGAGTATTAATCCTTCAAAGAATAAATTAAACGTAAAGAAAATAAGAAAAAAAAAACCACTTTGATCTTCTATTTTTTTTCCACCTGATTTATGACCAGAATTAAATAATGAAGCCATTAAAAAAACAGAATTTGAACTTGGAGCTCCTAAAAATAAATACATTATCATATTTTTTATATTTGGAATAATTTTAGATAAAGAAAAAATAAGTGGTAAAATTCCAAAAGCAAAATTAAAAATGATTAAAAGTGAAATAGCAACTTTATTAAATTTATATCTATCATGATTTTTATTTTTATTAATGTTATTCATTGCAAAGATAGAAGAAATTAAAATAAAAACATAATAAAGTTCAAAAAAGATAAAAAAGAAAAAACTAATTAATTTCATTTTGGTGATTGAATCTACACTTTTATAAGTGACTCCACTTAACATTAAAAAGCAAAAATATACTATTGTAAAAAAAATAGCAGTTCTTCCATCACTTAAATTAAAACATTCATAAAAGATTGAATAAATTACCATAGTTGATAAAGAAGGAAAAATTAATTGAATTATCATTCCTATAAGTTGAAAAAATAAAATTGTTTTTTTTAAAGGCATACAATTGTTAAAATTAAGAAATGAATGTAACAAATTAAAGAAATTTGCATAATAACCAGAATATTTTTCAACGCATAAATCCATAAAATATGAATATTCAATATCTTTTAGAAAAAAATATCCAGACACATAAGAAATATAATTTATATCATAATTTAAATTTTTAAGATAAATTCCCATTGAATAATTATGATAATATAAAGAAGAATTAATACTAATTTTATCTTTATAAAATGTTTTAATATCTTCAATAAAGGAATTATCAATTTTCATAACATTAAAAAAAGAATTAATTGGAACAGAAGAAGCCATATCATAATAATTTAAATCATATATATTAAAATGAATATTTTCATATTGTAGAATATTTGAAAATAAACCTTCAGGTATAGTTTCTATACAAGGAACTGCAACATAACTTCCTTTTTTATTTTTTCCATTTAACGTTGAGATTAAGATTAAAAGAGAATTATCTTTAAAATTAATTCCACATTGTAAAAATGATACATATATGAAACTATCTTTTTCATCTTTTTTAATTAAATCAGGTATCATATTGTGATAAAATATATTTAAATTTTCTATTATTCCAGATATATTATTCTTTGCTAATGCTATCACATCACATTGTTCTTTCATATTATTATTTTCACAGTTACATTCAATGTATATATAATCATCATCTGTATGATCTTTAACAAAATCATTTGTTTTAAATAAATTTGAACTTTTAATATTTTCAAAAAATAATAAAAGTAAAATATCATTTGATTCAATCCCTATTTTTTTTAAATTATTTATATTATTATCTATTGAATCTATTGTTGCTTTTAATAATTGACTATTTTCTTTTGTATCTAAAGGAATGTCTATTGCTATTATATAACAATATTTTCCTGAAAGGTTTTTAAAATTTGTTTCTTCTTTCTCTTTTTTTGAATAAATTTTACTGTCATTATTGTTCCTTTTTAAATACCCAAATTCTGGTCCATCATAAACTTTTACCAATAAATTTCCTTCTTCTTTTGGTTTTTCTTCTATTAATTTTTTTTCTTTTTTTTCATTTTCAATTGATGAATCTGTTTTTATATCTTTCATTTTTTTATAAAATTATAATTTTTAAATGTTTCATAAATAATGAATATTCCAAAAAATATTTTACAATTATATTAATGTTTATTAAAAATTTATTCTTTGATTTTGGTTCTTATGTTGTAATTAAAAAACTTTAGAATAGATATTTTTTATTAATTAAATTTGTTAAATTAATTTTATATATTGAATAATAAGAATAATTTAAAAAAAGTAATTGTTGAGGAAATTTGCATAAGTAAAAAATTTAATTATCTTGTTACAATATATAAATCTAAAAAAATATTAATTTTAATTATTACAAAAATTATTGATTATTTTCAACGATTTTTTCCAACTCAACAAAATCAGGTCGATTTTTTTCATCAACTTCAAGCATTTTAAATAAAAGATTATTAAATTTCCCACTATAGCGATTTAAATACTTATTTAGAATAATTTGAATTTGAACAGAATCAAAAATTTCTCTAATATTTAATAATGAATTATAAGTAAGAGAAGCAGCAAATAAAAAGCATAATCCAAAAGAAAAAACATCACTTTTAAAAGTATTATGTTTAGTATATCTAGAGTTAATTCTATTTTGAAGTGCTTGAAATAAAATAGGACTCATATATAATTCAGTTCCTCTTATTGTTTGTCTTACTGTTGCTCTATTATTTGTCATTAATTCTTTTGCTTCTCCAAAATCAGAAATTTTAAATTTATTATCTTTAAATATTAATATATTTTGTGGTTTTATATCTCTATGTGATATATTATGTCTTTGTAATTCTGCAAATGTTCTTGTTAATTCATATAATATTTTTAATAGTTCTTCTTCACTATAATATAATTTTTTCTGAGAACGAAGTAATATTTCCTTTTCCCAATCTCTGTTTGCTAAATCCATTAATACATACATTACATATGTTGTTTTGTCTAATTGCTTTGTTTCCATTCCATATATATCTATTAAATTTAATTTGTAATTACTTAAGGAATTTAACATTTTATATTCTTTTTCTAATGCATCTATTTCTACTTGAGCATTTGCTAATATTTTTTTCATTGCATATTTTTTCTTATTTTTATCTTCTACATAATATATTTTACCAAATGTTCCTTCACCAATTTGTTTAATAATATTATAATTATCTGCTCTAAAAATATTATCTTCAATATTATTAATATTTATATTATTATTACTACTATTAACTCTATATATATTAATATTATTATTATTATTATTACTATTACTATTATTAATTTTTGGACTTTCATTAATATCAGAATCCTTTCTTGAAGGTGGACCTCTTATTGGGCTTTTTCCTCTTTGCATTGGCAATGGTATTTTTCTTATTATTGAAGAAATATTATTATTACTATTGTAATTATTTATATTTATTACACCGATGTTCATATTTGAAAATTTTCTTTTTATTTCTTCATTATTATTTTTAGGAGAATCTTTCCTAAATGGAGATACCATTCTTCTATTAATTCTTCCTCCAACAATTCTATTAATTCCACTACTTGAATCATCAGTAGAAATATCATCTGAAGAGATTTTAAAAACTTTAATATTTTTATCACTACTATGTTCATTATTTTTAATATTATTATTATTATTGTTTTTTCTCCCTCTTTCACTATGTATAACATTTTTATTATTTTCTTCACTAAATTTCATATCAGGTCTTGGAACTCTAATAAATCTATTAGAAGAAAAATCTCTAATTTTCCTAACCGGACTTTTTGATTTATTATTTCTATTTAATTCTTCTTGTAAAGAATGAACAATTCCTTCACTATTATTATTATTAATATTTTTTTTAGTAATATTCGGAGTTTTAGGTTCATCTTCTTTATTTAAATCATAATTTAAATCAGAATGATTTGTTCTTGAAAGTGATCTTCTCTTCTGATAATCTTTCAATTTAAATCTTTCTTTACAAATTGGACAAAGCCATTGATGATATTCATATGTATTTAACATATGACATTTTGAACAAACTACTATTTGCTTTTTATTTAAAATTCCTTTATACATTATACCATTGCATTCTTTTTTGTGTTGAAATTTATAATTTTTTATTTCACTTTGAGAAATATCATTACAAGGTAAAAAATCAGGTTTTGCTTCAATTGAATTAAATAAAGTTTCTTTAACAGCCATTTTCATTATTTTAAATTCATATGGATTATAAACTTTTGCTTCAGATTGAAATTCATTTTTACAAATAACACAAGTCCATTTAATATTATATTGTCCATATTCATTCTTACAATTTAAACATTTTAAATTTTTACTTTTCATATCTAAATATAAAACATTTTTACAATTTGGACATTTCATATAATCATTAATTACAGCATTACAATGATATTTTAACCAAGTTGCTGGTTTTAAAATTTCTTCATTTTCCTTATTTTCATTTTCTATACTTGAATAATAATCTTGATCACAATTATCACAATGAAATAAAACACAAGAATTATGATATATTAATCTACATTTTAAACATAAAAAATATTTTCCGTTATTTAAATTTATTAACTTTGAATTACATTTATGAATTGGTTTTGATGTTTTATTACAATGAGGAATATAATTTGTTCCTTCAAAATATATACATGAATTAATATTATTTATTGATTTTATTAATAAATCTATTTGATCATATTCTTTTATATATATTTGATTTTCTATTATTTTTAAAATTTTATTTAATGTGTCTCTTGGAAGAAAAACATTTCTTGGAACTAATGTTATTTGGAAATATCTTTTTAATTGAGATAAAAATTCATTTTTTGGAAGAGTTAAAATTTTTGGGAAAAGATCATTATATTCTTCTATTGATATATTTAATAATGTTTCTTCTTCTTTACTTAAGTAAAGTCCTTTTAAATTAAGAGTAATTGAATTCATTTTTTAAATTAAAACAAATAAAAAAATTAAAATTTAAATTCTTTAGATATTTAAATTATTGAATAATTATTATTGATTTTTTTTAATTCAAACTAAGAGCAAATAATGAAAATCATTCCTCTTTTTAATTCAAATTTTTATTTGAAATGATTGATTGTATTTTATCTTTTCATGAAAATATTCTTTTAATTAATCCTAAAAAAAATGAATCATAAACATTATATCATATGTAAAATTATGAAGTGAATAATATTACAAAATCTAAAGATAGTGGTCGTGAAAAGAAGAAATAAAATTGAATTATCAATATTTAAATTCAAATAATTTCAAATAATAATATAATGGAAAAAAGATTAGGAAAAATAAGAAGATTCTTTAATGAAAAAAAGATAATAAACTAGAGGATACACTTATAATTCAGAAATTATTGTTCTATATAAATTTATTTAAAAATAAAAAATCAAACAAAAATATCAAGATTTTCGAAAAAAAATATAAAAATTAATAAATATATTTAGCTCGATTTTCAATAGTTTTTTGAAACATTTCCTCAAACAGTTTTTTAAAAGCCTCATTAACATTACCTCCACTTTTAGCAGAACCTTCATAAAACATATAACCTCTTGATTTAGCCCATTCTTTAGCAACATCAGTTTTAACTTCTTTTTTCTTAATATCAGTTTTATTTCCAAAGACAACAACAACACATTTAGAAATATCTAATCCATTATTAGAAGCTTCTTTTTCCCATCTAACCAAAGAATCAAAAGTAGCTTTAATATTAGAATCATATACCATTAAAACTCCCATACTATCTTTATAATAGTGAATTCTTACTTCTTTGTAATCATCATCTCCACTTAAATCAAATATATTTATTGCTACTAATGTGTCACTAAAAGGAACTTTTTTCACTCCGTAATCTATTCCTATTGTTGTTATGTAATCACTCACAAAACTTCCTTCACAATATCTTTTTATTAAACAACTTTTACCTACTTCTACATCACCAATACTTATTAATTTTATACTTAGTTTGTTTGTGTATTTACTCATTTTTTTTTGTAAATATTTTTTTTTTCTTTTTTTTTAAATTTTTTTAAATTATTTTTAATGATTTTACATAATCATAAAAGTAATAGAGTTATTTCAAGTTATAAAAAGAAAGATTATTTACAACATGTATTTTCAGAAAATAATATAATGAATAATCTTTCTATAAATAAAAATAGGAGTTTAAAAGTTAAATCTTTATCAAGTTTTTTAGATACAACCCCAGAAAGTTTAAAAAATTTAAAACATTATTATTTAATTCAACATCGTAATAGAATGTTAAGTCAAGAAAGTACAGCAGAAAAACTTTTTAATAATCCAAATATTTCTCAAAAAATAAAAAATAAATATTCAAATGTTTTTTTAGAAACTTTAAAAAAAGAAAATGATAAAAATAACATTTCAATTAATGAAAAATTAAAGAATTATTATTATAATAAAAATATTGACAATGATAATTCCCCTATTTTTAATGCGAAAAAAAGAGAAATAATGAAATTATTAATTCCATATAATAATAGAGATAATAGTAAAAGCCATTTTATTGAAAAATTATATAGAAAAAAAAAAAATGAAGGCTCTTCAACTCAAAGAAGCGATAAAAGTTATATGAATTCAGAAATAAATTTTCCTTATAAAAAAATGATAAATTTTAGAATTCATGAATTAGAGAAAATATTAAATAGAAAAAATAAAAAATAATAAATGATTCATAATTTATTTTTTTTAATTCTATAAAAAAAATTATTATAATATATATATTATATATATTTTTTTTTTTAAAGAAAAGATTCTATTATTAATTTTGTTGAATTATTTGATACATCTATTATATTTTCTGATGAAGAATTAGGAAGATTTTGTCTTATATTTAATTTATATAATGAATTAAAAGGTGAATTCTCAATTTTTGTATTTTTAATACTATTAAAATCAATTATATGATTATGTCCTATATTAATTTTATTATTTTTCAATATTTCTTCATTATTATTTTTTTTATAATATTCATTTTTTTTGTCTAAGTTATTTTTATTTTCAAATGTTTCAAAAGAATTTACATTTTTATCACTTCTTGAATTAATAATATTATTATAAATTTTTCTTTGATTATATTTTTTATTATTATTTATTTTTGGTTTAAAACTATATTGTTCATTTATTTTTAATAATTCTTTTTTAATAAAACTTTTTGATCTTATTAATTTTTGTTCTTCTGTAATATTATCTAAATTATCTATTATCCACATACTTTTTTTATTTAAATTTGGTTTAAAACTATATTGAGATGAATATTCTATTATTTCTAATTCTTTTTTTCTTTCATTAATTTTATTAATTTTATTTTTAATCATATTTTCATTATTCATTAAAAATTGTTTAAAAGATTTTTCATTAAATATTTTATTATTAGAAACGTTATTTTTTTTTAATTCTTCTTCTTCTTTAATTAACTTTTTTAAACTTAAAGTATCTTTTTCTTTTATTTTTTTATTTTCCAAAAAATTAGGTTGACTTAAATTTCTTTTTTCTTTTTTTAAAATAATTTCTTTTGAATGATTACTCATTTTAAATTTTTTCATTTCATTTAATTCATTTTGTAATTTAATATTTCTTAATTCATCTATTTTTCTTTGTTTTAAAATTTCTCTTTCTTTTGCTCTTTCATAAAATTCAAGATTATTTTGATTGTTATTATTTATAATTGTATTATCTTTTGAAATTATATTTACTCCTGAAGAATTATTTGAATAATTTCTTAAACTTTGATTTATTGGATTTATTGTTTGACTTGAATCTCTTGTTGGACATAAATAACCTTTTATTGATTGTTTTGTTTTTTCTTGACAACTTAAAAATGAAAAATCTAAAATTGAAGAATTTTGTTTTATTTGTCTTGACATTCTTTTAATTATTTTTAAAAAAATTTTTACTTAATTTTATATTATATTTAAGATTAAGAAAATTCATTTAAAATTTTAATCTATATTGTAAGAAAAAATTATGAAATAATTAATAATTATAACTTAAATGATTGGGACAAGAACAAGAATAGGAAGTGCAGTTCAAAGAAGACCACAATATTCTTTAATAAACAATCAAAAAAGAGAAAAATTAAAAGATACTTTAGTTGATAAATTTACAATAATGTTAAAAGCAAATAATAATAGAGATATAATAGAAAATGAAGTAATAAATTTTTTAAAGAAAGATAAATTAAATGAAAATGATTTAAAAAAACTAGAATTATCAATAAAGAAAAAAATAAACACAAAACAATCAAAAGTAAATTTAAAAGATAAATTATCGAAAAAAGAATTTGAAGAAGAAGAAAATATAATAGGAACAGAATTAAAAAATCCAAATTTAGAAAATAAAGAAGAAAAATTAAATGAAAGTGGAATGAGTGGAGGAAGTGATTTAGATAAATTTGATAATAAAGGAATAGACGTTAGAATAAAAGAACAACAAATAAAAAATTATCAAAAAATAAAAGAAGAAGAATTAAAAAATCAAACAAAAAAAAAATCAAAAATAGATTATTCTAAATATGCAAATGAATGGGATGCAATAAATATGTATAATAAAAAGCAATTTGAAGAAGAAAAAATAAGAGAAAAGAAAAAAGATAAAGAAGTTAAATTAAGAACTAAAAATGATTTAGATAATCAAGTAAAAGAAAAAATAAAAAAAGAATATGTAGAACAATTAAAAGAAAAAGAATATTCAGATTTAGTAGATAATCATTTAAAAAAATTAGATGAATTAGAAAGAAAAAAAAAAGAAGAAATAAAAAAAAGAAGTTTACAAGAAAAAGAAATGAGAGATAAACAATTAAAAGAAAAATATGTGACAAAAAGAATAGAATTTTTAAAAAATAAAAAATATGAAAGAAAATTATTAGAACAAAATAAGAAAGACATATTAGAAGAAAAAAGAATAGAAATGGAAAGAAAAAAAGAAGAAAAATTAGCATTAAAAAAAACATTAAAAGATAATGAATTAAGAAAAGAAATTTTAGCAGAAAATTTAAGAAAAGAAAGAGAAGAAGATATTAAAATTATGGAAGATCATGATCAAGATGAAATTAGAAGAGAAAATGAAAGAAAAGAATATTTTAATAAAATTGAAAGAAATGCAAATGCTTTTTCTGAAAAAGCTATTGAAAATGTTTTAAAAAAACAAAAAGAAAAAGAATTAGAAAATGAAAGAAAATTAAAACAATATGAAATTGATAAAGAAAATAAATTAATTGAATTAGATAAAAAAAGAGAAAAAGAAATTAGAGAAGGAAAAATTAATTATAGACATTATTTAGATAAACAAGTCAATGATAAAAAAATCAGAGATAATTATGAACATGAAGTTGATTTAGCACAAGCTAAAATTTGGAAAAAAGATATTGAAAATTATAATAAACATGAAAAAGATGTTGCTAAAATTATTAGAGATATGAATATTAGAAATTTAAAATCTTTGGATGAACAAATTAAAATGAAAAATAATAATTTAAATGAAAGAATGAATGAAAATGAAAGATTAATGAATAGAGAAATTTTAGAAAAAGCTTATGAATAAAATTTTTTTTTAGTATTAATTTAAATAAATTAAATCTGAAATCTAAGGAAAAAATATATATTTAATATAATATTACAATAATATTTTTTTTATTAATATAAATCAATAATAATTAATTCAAGTTATGTCAAGAAATTATTCATCATATCAAAAAACATTAAATTCATTTTTTAATTTTAATGAAGGAACTAAAGCAAATAATTTATCAGTAGAATTTTTAAAAAAATCGAAAAAATTAATATTAGATAATATTACATATTCAAATTATTCATCATATTATAATAAATTAACAATGATTCACTCCTTTAAATTACCAGGAGTTCAAGATTATCCAATAAGAACAAATAAAGGAATAATTCCAATAAAACAATATAATAAAATATCTCTTTATAAAGAAGATAATAGTAATAATATATTTAAAGGAAAAACAGAGAAAAAAAATAGAAATATAAAATCTGCTATTCAACATTTACCTTCAATTAAAGATGATAATTCAATAAATTCAAAAAGTTTTTTAATATATATTGATAAATTTAATAATATGGATGGTGCTATTCATAAATATATTACTTATAAAGAAACTTATTTTGTAAATAAAAATAATGATGGAAATAAAAAATTACTTTCTTTATATTCTAATAAAAATTATTATAATGATGTTACTTTAAATCCTTTTGAAGATAATCCTATTTTTAAAAAGGAAAATATTTTTAAGATAAAAGATACTGAAGTAAAATTAAGATGTGATTCTTTAGTTTTAATTTTTTTTGATGAAGATGGGAAAAAAAATTCAAAAATAAAATTTCCTTTTAATTTAATTCCTTTTTTTTACGGAATTGATTTTGATTCTTTTAAATTATTTTTTTTTTCAGTTGTAGATTATAATTACAAAAAAAATAAGTTTAAGTTAAATGATAAAAAATTTAATACAGTATTTAATTCTCATTTATCAAATAATAAATTATATGGTTTAGATTGTTTTTTAGACAATTATAGTCAAATTCCTTCATTTAAATATGATTGGATAGTAAATAAAGATAATACAATAAAAAAATATAAATTTAAAATAAAAATGCCAAAAATAAAAGTAAGATTTAAATATTCAAATGGATTTAAAACATCATTAATTAAATCTTTAGATTCAACTCATATGTCTTATCTTGTTTTAGAAAATTTTAAAGATTGGGATTTATTTTTATTAAATTCATTTTGTATTATCAAAGAATTTAGAAAAACTATAAACCAATCTTTAAGTTATAGTCCTATTAAAAATAATAAAAATATTAAAATTGATTTAGATGATATTAAAATAAAAATAAATAAAAAAAGTTATTCAAAATATTCTTCTGTTTTTTTTATTACTTTATATGAAGATTTAGGAGGAAAAAATTATTTTTTTGAAATTAAATCACCAAAAATAAAAATTGAATATAAAGGAGAAGGATTTAAAACTTATGAAAAAATATATGAATTAAATTTAAAAGAAGCCATTCAATTAAATAAAATGAGAAAATCTTTTTGGCCTGAAGATATGATTAATAGATGTTTAACTATTCAAGAAAGAAAAAAGAAAAATAATAAAATAATTGAAACTAAATTAGAATTAGATAAAAAAATTTTTGATTTTGATAATGATTTGTTAAAATTTATTAAAAGACAAGATACTTTCTTAAATGAAATAATTATAAATAAATCTATTTTAAAGATTAATTTACTTTTACCTTCTATATTATGGCATTCTTCTAATGAATTATTTCAATTATATTATAATCTGGAAAGAAATGAATTTGAAGAATTATTTGAATTACCAATGATAAATTGGTATGATTATATTATTAGAAATTTTCCTAAAATTAAAGAACTTTCAAGTAATAGAATAGAAAAAGAAAAAAATAAAAAAAAAACTACAGTTGAAAATTTATTAGAAAAACCTGTTAGAAATTTTGGAAGAAAAAAAAGTATTAGATCTTCATTAATTATTCCTTCATTCCCTGAAAAAATATTAGATGGAAAATAAAGAAAAATTTTAATAAAAATTATTTGAAAAAATCATATAATATTATATAAATAGAATAATAAGTATTTAAAAAAATTTCATAAAATTAAAAACATTAAAAAAAAAATATAAAAAAATGAGAGTATCAATCTTAAGTTACAAAATGCCTCCATTAGGAGGAACTCAATATGGTTGTTTTTCAAAAATACCTAGTTTATCCCCAAACGAGAAGAAGAATTATTTTGAAACAACATATAGACAAAGTTATTGTGATAAATACAAAAGAGAAGGATATCGTCCTAGAACATCAAACATGTTTAACAATAGAGGAGTATGGTCAGGATTAATAAGTAATTATGAACCTAATGATAGAATAAGAATATCAACTCAATTAATTTCTGAAAAATATAATAATGGAAATGAACCTAAATATAATACTGAATGTCAAAGAACTTGGATTAATTATAGAGATCCTGGTGTTAGAGCTGTTAATGATTGGGGATTTGATAATACTGGTAAAAAATTTTTACCTAATGTTGATAATTATTTAAGCTATCCTATGTGGAATGATAGAGAATATGAAAAAGTTAGAAGTAAAACTTTCTTTGGGTGTCCTAGAAAAATTTCTGATATAACTAAAAGAAAAAAACAAGGTGGAGGATTAAGAGGAGGTAATTAAACTATTTTTATTTTGTTTTTTGATTTTTTTTTTTATCAAATTTTTAATAGTATTTGTCTTTTTTTTTGGTTTTTTTATTTAATTAATTATTCATTAATTTAAAAATTAAGTATCATGAAAAACAATTTTAGATAATTTAAAAGAAATTGATAATTCTATTAAACTTAAAAATAAAAAAAATAAATATAATTAATTGTATTTTGATAACGAAAAATCAAAAAATAAATTTAAATAAAATCAAAATTCCATTTTAAATTTAAAATTTATTGATTTTGTTGTCCTTTATTAGTACCATATTTAGCATATAAGATAGAACTTTTTTGAATTGGCATATTAATTAAAGAAACAACAGAGAAATATAAAATAAAAGCTAATCCAATGCAAGACCAAACAATAATTTGATTTTGAAGTTGACTAATTGCATCAGTTTGACTTTCTTCTTGCATTCTTCTTAACATTATATTATAAGATTCTTGAATTTCTACATTTTCAACATTTTGATTTAAACAAAAACTAAATAAGAAAAGAAATAAGAAAACTTTAATATAACCTTTCATATTTTATTTAAATAAAAAAACAAAAAAAAAATAAAATAAATTAAGGAAATGTAAAAAATATATAATATACGATAAAAATAAAAGAAAAACAATAAAAAAATGGAAAAATATGAAATAGGGAAACTTTTGGGAAACGGAGCTTTTGGATCAGTGAATAAAGTGATAAGTAAAATAGACAGAAAAGAATATGCAATGAAAAGAGTAAATATGGCTCAATTAGAAGAAAAAGAAAAAGAAAATGCATTAAATGAAGTAAGAATTTTAGCATCATTTGAACATCCAAATATAATTGGATATAAAGACGCTTTTTATGATGAAACATCAAAAACTTTAAATATTGTTATGGAACTTGCTGATGATGGTGATATTGAATCAAAAATAGAATATAATAAAAAAAACAAACTTTCTTTTCAAGAAAATACAATATGGAATATTTTAATTCAAATACTTCAAGGATTAAAATTTCTACATGATAATAAGATAATTCATAGAGATTTAAAAAGTGCAAATATATTTTTAATGAAAAATGGATTAGTAAAAATAGGTGATTTAAATGTGAGTAAATTAGCAAAAATAGGAAAAGCAAATACAAGAACAGGAACACCTTATTATTCATCACCAGAAATATGGATTGAACAACAATATAATAATAAAACTGATATTTGGAGTGTTGGTTGTATTATTTATGAAATGTGTTCTTTATTTCCTCCTTTTAGAGGAACTTCTTTTATTAATTTATATAATAATATTCAAAAAGGCGTTTATTCTCCTATTCCTGATAATTATTCAAAAGAATTAAATTATATTATTTCTTTAATGCTTGTTGTTGATCCTAATTTCAGAGCTTCTTGTGATAAGTTACTTAATTCTAATATTGTACTAGAAAAAATGAAAGAAATTAAAGGAATTCATTATAGTAATCAAAATAATCTTTATAAAGTTGAATTAATTCAAACTATTAAATTACCAAAAAAATTAAAGGATATTAATAAAATTTTACCTCATAAGAAAAAAAAACATATGGAAAAAGAAATGATGATGAATGATGAGTTTGAAACAAAGAAAGCAGGTTTTTTTAAAAATGTGACAAAAGAAAATAATAATATGAATAATAATAATAATAATTTTAAAAAACATATTTCACATTCAATAAATAAACCAAATCACAATCAGAATATTCATTCTAATCAAAATAATATAAAAAGACCAATGAGTGCTCTTCAAAGAGTTCAAAAAAAAATAATTCCAAATAATCAAAAAAATAATATAAATATTCATCATATGAATAATAATTATGTTAGACCTTCAAGTGGAGGAAAAAATTTAAATGCAATTAATAAATCAAATAATAATAATATTGGTAACAATAATAATAAAATAAAGATTAAATGTAAACAAAATGATGTTGGTAATAATATGAGAGTAAGAAGACCTGCAAGTGCCAAACCTAGTCGAAAGAAAGGATTAAATATTAATAATAAGAGTAATAATTTACAAATTAAAAATAAAGGAAATGTTCATTCTTCTAAAAATCTTCCTTATTCTAATAATAATTCTCATAAAAATAAAATTATAGAATATAATGGCAATAACAAGAAGGGTATTGTTATTGAGAAAATTAATTATAATAGAGGGAAAAAATATCCTATTTCTAAACCTTCCATTGCTGGAGGATATAAACCAAAAATTGGTAATAGAAAATAAAAAAATAAATTATTTATTATTTATATCATTGATAATTATAAATGATGATATATAGAAAATAAATTTTGATGTTTGAATAAAATTCTTTTTTTTAAATAATAAATAATTAGAATTTTAATTAAATAATAACTGACAAAATGTCATCAAATGCATTTCAATTAGCAGATAATAATTTAGTAAACGAAGCAGATGAATATATAAAAAAAAATAGATTAGTAGAATTATTTGAAGATTTAGCCACTGCAGTTGCTTATAGACAACCTGAGAATTTAAAAGAATTTTTAATTGAAAGATTAGAAAATAAAAAAAATCAAGGTTTAAGAGGTGGAATTTTCACTGAAGAAGAAGCTAGAAATGTTTTTAAATTATTTGATTTAAAACAAGAAAAAAAAATTAGTAAAGAAAGATGTATTAAAGGACTTCAAACTATGGCAAATTCTTCTTTTCAATATGAAATTCCAGAAGCTTCTGAAGAAATTCCACTTGAAGTTGATGAAGATAAATTTGTTGAATTATGTGGAAAATTTTTAGGCTTTGCTGAAAAGGAAATGTAATAAATAATCAATTTTTTTATTTTTTAATTTTTTTAAAATTTAAAATCAACGTTTTTAAATATTATAAAAAATAAAAATTAAAAAAATGGGAAGAATAACACAAGAACTTCTTCGGAAAAGGTCAGAACATAACGATGGGATATTATCAACATTAGAAGAAATATCTCTTCATCAATTAAGTATAGAAAAAATAGAAAATTTAGAATATTATTGTCGTCATATAAAAATATTATATCTTCAAGATAATATAATAGAAAAATTAGAAAATTTAGATAAATTAAAAGAATTAGAATATTTAAACATGGCAGTGAATAGTGTAAGTGTAATAGAAGGATTAGAAAATTGTGAAAGTTTAAATAAATTAGATATGACAATGAATTTTGTAGATATAGAAAATTTAAAAGAAAGTGTTGATTGTTTATCAAAAGTTCATTCATTAAGAGAAATTTATTTAACAGGAAATCCATGTGAAAAATTTAAATATTGTAAAGAATATGTGATTGCAAGATGTCCTCAAATAAAATTATATAATGGAAATGAAATAGTAAAATCAGAAAGAATAAAAGCATCTCAAATGTTAGATATGATAGAAAAAGAATTAGAAAAAGCAAGTAAAGAACATATAATTTTTAAAGAGAATGATCCAAATGAAAAAAATCCAAATCATTATAGTGTAGAATATAGAAGGAAATTATATAAAGATTTAGAAAGAGATAAAGAAAAAAGAGAAAAGGAAAAAGCAGAAGAACAAAAAAAAGGTTCTTTATGGGATGAACCTAAAAATGAAGAAAAACCATCAATTTATAAAGATAATGGAGAAATTAGAATTTGTAATAAAGGAGGATATGAATTTCATTGTGATGAAGATATTTTTAAAACAGCTCAAATGACTTTTACTATTAAAATTCCTAAATTTATGGAAACTAGTAAAATTAATGTTGATTTACAACCTCAATATATTAGATTAGATATTAATGGAAAAATCACTCAATGGAAATTTGAAAATGAAATTATTGTTGAAAAAGCCATTGTTGAAAGAAGCACTGCTACTGGAATTTTAGAAGTCAGAGCTCCTATTTTAGGTTTTAAACCTAGGAAACCTTTTAAAGTTAAAGAAGAAAAAAAAGATAAATTTGAAGAAGAAAAAAAAAAAGAACTTGAAAAATTCGAAAAAAAAAAAAAATTTAAAAGCTATTAAAGCTGGAGTTGATTTTGGAAAAATTGAAGATAATGGAATAAAAGAAGTTGAAAATTTAGAAAAGGATAAAAAAACAATAGAAGAAATATCAAAAGAATGTGGAGTAGATTTAGATGAGCTTCCAGATTTAGAATAAAAAAAGAGAAATAAATTAATTTATTTTTTTTCACAAAAAATAAAAATTAAAATAAAAAATGTCAAGTTTTAAAGACAAACCAGAAAATGAACCAGAGCCAATTCTTCAAAAAGAAGGAGAAATAATAATAGGATTAGATGAAAAATTGGGTGAATTATTAGGAATGGGATGGACACTTGTTGCAGAATCATGTCCTTTAGAATCATGTAAATGTCCTTTATTTAAAAGTAATGATGGAAATTTATATTGTGCCAGATGTGAAATGTGGCAATTTCCTAATAAAGAAAGAAAAAAAGAAAAATTCGCTTTAGTTGTAAAACAACATCAAGATTTAGAAGTTAAAGAAATGAATTTAAGTAAATTTTATAAGAAAATTCCAGATTTTAATTTTACTGTTAAAAAAAATATTTTAAATTCTCTTAGAATGAAATTGGCTTATTTAAGTTCAATATTAAATAACAGCAATGATTTAAATAAAACTCAGTTAATTCTTCAAAATATTGAATTATGTGTAAATAATATTAAATCTATTAATGAGGATATTTAAATTACATTATTTTAATATTATATTATTTTATTAATTAATCAAGGGTATAAAAATTTTATATTGAAAGAGAAAATTTTTATATAATTGAATAATTTTTTTTTTTCTTTAAATGTTTGGAAAAAATATTTTCCAAATAATATTTCTTTTGATATTTAAAAAATAAATATCAACATAAATAAAATTTGTTTAAAAAAAATAATCTGATTGTTTATAAAGTGTTATTAAATTATTATGAAAATAAAATATTAGAAAATGAAAAAAACAAATAAAACACAAGTAAATAAAGGGAATATTGTTCGTTCAAATGTAGAAACAGGAAAGCAAAATTGGAATTGGCAACAAAACAGAAAAAATGATTATAGAACAAATGAAGATAACTTGAAAGCATATAAACAACAACAATTATCAAACGCTAGGAAAGTAGGAGGAGGAATATTAAATACAAATGTAGAGACTGGAAATTGGTATGGTATGCAATTCATTGTTCCTGAAAAAAGTGATAGAATTGGACCAGGAGATATTAAAGCTCAAGAAAAATTTTTTGCTGGACAATTAAAAGAAACAATCACTGGTCCTTTACCTTCACAAAAAGGACAAAATGTTCCTGTTAAATTTAATAATAATGCTAATTGGGGAAATTCTAATTATAATCAAAATTATAGTAATAATCTTGATAGGAATCAATTTATTCAAAATAATAATAATAATTATGATAATTATCCCAATTATAATTATATTGATCAACAAAATAAATTTGAGGAAAGGGAAAATAATTATGTTCAAAATTATAACAAAAAAGAAATTAATAATAATTATGATGACATTAATTTGGAAAAATTAATGGAAGCTGGTCCTGGAGTTTTAAAAGTGCAAGCAACAGAAAAATTTATATTTGAAAATGGAGTTAAGAAAAAATTAACTAAAATAAAAAAATATATGGAAAGTGGAGAAGTTAGAGAAGAAATATATAAAACTAATGCATAATATTTTATTTTAAATTATTAAAATAAAATCTAAATCATGTTTGTAAAAAAGAATTATATTATCATACAAATATTTATTATTTATGTTATTTTTTCTTTTCATAAAAATACTTACACATGTTTTTTTTATTTTTTTATCTTTAATTAATCTGATTTGAAGATTTATTTTTTTTCTTCAAATGAAATTTAATTTTTTTAATATGTTAATTTTTTTCAATGCTCAAATATAGAAAAATAAAATCAAAATATAAAAATGTTTTCAAAATTATTTTCTTTAGTATGTGAATGTAGTGAACCAAAGATTAAGGAATATACTGTTAAAATACAACAAAATGACAATCAAAATGTAAATTTCGGAATGAAAACTGGAATGCAAATGGAAAGTGAAATTGAATCAAAATCATTTACAGATAGTCCTTTAAAGAAAAATTCAGAAAATAAAAAAGAAAATAAAAAAGGTCAAAGTTTTAAAACGAATTTAGTAAAAATTCATGGTTTTGAATATGAAAATGATACTAAAAATAAAATTAGAAATAAAATGAGATATATGACAAGTAAAAGTGAAAATCTTTATTTTAAAAATTTCCAAAGTAGAATTGATGATATAATTAAAAGTAGTTTGGAAAAAATAAGTATAAGTGAAAGTGATGATCTTTCAATAAATTGTTAATATTTAAATATCAAACTTTTTACGTTTTGATTTTTAAATACAAGTATAACTTAGGTAATATGTTAAATTCGTATGAATCAATATATATATTATATATATTTATTTATCAATATATATATTATATATATTTATTTTATGTACACATATATTGAAATGATTCTGAGCTGAATTTTAATTTTAATATATGAATATTTTAAATATAAACCTATAAATATTAAATCTATGATTTTTTTAAAATATTAAAAATCATATTAATTATAAATTTAAAAGATTTTTAAATTTTGTAAATGTTTGTAATATAAATAGAAAATAGAAATAATGTATTGTTTATATATTTAATTAAAATTCTTAGGGTGATGTATTAATATTTTATTTTGTATGATTTAATTAATAATAACATTTATTTTAATAATATGATTTAATTTTATTTAGAATCTAAAAAAATGAAAGAAGAAACAAAAGAAAATGAAGAAGATAATATATTCTCTCCATCAATATTAGAAAAATTGGAAATAATGAAAAGAAATAATTATAAAGAAACATATAAAAAAAGAACTTTATGTGATATAAGAATAAATGGTCAATGGACAGTTGGAGTGGTAATTAAAAAAAATGATAATATAGTGTCAGTTAAAGATTATTTATTATCAGGAAAAGTTTTTGAATTCAATTATTTTGAAAGAGATGAAATTACGTATTTTAGAAATAAAACTGATCCAAATGATAATAAAAGAAAATGTGTAAGAAATGATGAAAATAATTTACATTCGATAATAAATTATTTTAATGAATTTTCGGAATTTAATTTTGGAAAAAATCCAGAAAATGATTCAAAAGATTTTGGTAATTTTACTCCTTATGATTATTTAAATACATTAAGAGGAAAATTATTTTATTTAAGTGATGAAGTTTTATGTTATTCAAAACAAAATGAAGGAATTGGAATAAATTTATCATTACAATTTATTAAAATTATTTTAAAGATAATTAAATTATTTTATGATTTTGCTAAAGAAAATAATAAATCAGTGTTAAAATTTCAAGAAATTTTAAAATCAGAATTTGAAGATTCAATTTTAATAATAAAAAATTTTGCAATCATTTCTTTTTTACAAGATTCTTTTATTTTATTAAAAAGACTTTTTGGTCATTCAGAAATTTATAATGATTTTTATACTCAATATGAAAATGAAATAAAAAATATTTTAGATAATCAAAAAGATAATGATTTAACAAAAAATATAGAAAATATTTGTATTTCTGTTTCTTATAAAAAGAAATGTTATTTGAAAAATGAAAAAATGATAATTCCATCAAGAATAATTTCTTTTTCAATTGATTATTTTTATTCAATAAATGGTTTTGATTCTTTAACTGATTTTTTATGTTCAAATATAGATTTTCCTTTTTTTTATTTACAAATTTTTACTCAACCTTTTATACAAATTAAAAGTATGATTGGAAATTTTAATGATAAATTAAATAATAATATAATTAAAATTTGGGATTATTTAGATAATAAAATTAATAAATTTTCTGATGAAGATTTAAGGAAAATTAAAAAGGAAAATATCTTTTTAATAATGAAAAGACTTTATGATCTTTGCAATTATGAAGAAAATAAAAAACACCAAAAATTTGAAAAAACTTATTTAATTTATATAAATAAATGTTTTAATTGTAAAATTTTAGAATATCAAATTTATTCAATGAAATGTTATAATGCAATTGCTTTAGCAATAAAATATAATAATTTAAAAACAGAAGATTTTGATAAAAGTATTTTACAAACCAAAGATAATTTCATTAAATATTTATCAGAAAAAGAATATACACAAATTTTAAATGAAAATCAAATAATTAATTCAATTTTACAAAAAAATATTCATGAAGAATTAATTAAACAATCTTATAATATAATTTTAATGTCGTATGAAAATAATTTTTGTTTAAGTGATGAAATAATGATAAGAAAAAAATCAAGTGATATATTTCAAAGTTTATATCAAAAATTAATTGAGGCAGAAAGAAATAATGAAGCTTTACAGAAAATAATTTTAGATTTATTCTGTAAATTAGCTCCTTTCTTAATAGAAGAAGATAAATATTTAATTTTTAAAAATTTACAAGATTATATTTCTTTTCATGAAATAAATAATAATTATATTGATTTATTAGAAAGATATACTTTTCAATGTTTAAATAAAATTAAAAAAAAAGAAGAAAATGAAACGAATAAAAGTTTAATAAGTAATAATAAAGAAGATAATTTAAATGTTTTTGGATTTGATGAACAAAAATATTATGGATTAAAAATGATATGGAATTATATTCAAAGTGATTTTCAATCAAATTATTCAAATGATAATAATACTTTTTCTAATCTTGTTGATCAATGTATAAAATCTTTAAAAACAATTTTATTTATTCCAGATTTAAATGATTCAATTAGAGAAGAAATTCTAATTAAAAGTTTTGATAATATTACTAATAATAAAGGAAGTGCTCAACATATAATTTTAATAAAAGAATTATTAGAGTGTGAAAAATTATTTAAAAATTTTAATTCTATTTTAGAAAAATTGAATAGTCAAATTAATTTATTTTCTATTATAATAAATGATTTATTAAATTATTATGATTGTGTTTCTTCAATAATTAAAAGTGAATCTTTATCTGAAGAAGAATTTAATGATATGAAGAATTTAACTTATTCTGGTATTTTTACTCATGAAATGACTATTAAAATTCATATTGATTTATTAATTACTTTAATGAATAAAGAAAGAAATTTAAATTGGGAATTTGATGTTTTTTTAAAATTATGGAATAAAATTTTAAAAGATAAATTTTCTCAAAAAATGATTTGTTCTATTTTAGCACAACAAATTTCTAATATCAAAGATAATTTTAGAGATGATATTTTTAATAATATCATTTGTAATAATGATTTATTTAATATTGATAAAATTGAAACTTTTAGATTATATAAAAAAATAATTTTTGGAATTAATGTTAGTAATGAGAACTTTTTTATTTTAAATAAAAATGATTTTAAAGTAAATATTGATGATTTAAAATCAATAATTGGATATGATAAATTATGGGAAATACTAATTACAAATCAAAATGTAGAAATTCAAAATGAATGTTCTGATATTTTATGTAAAATTTGTTTAGGTTATAAATATCCTAAAAAACAAGAGTCTGAAAATTATTATAATTTATTTATTTCTACATTGTTAGATAATTTAAATAAAGCTTATGATGAAAAAGAAAAAAATGAAATTGCCATTAAAGGAATTTTAATTTTAGTTAAACAAATATTTGAGAATATAAGTTCAAGTGGATTAATTATTCAAAATAGAAATGAAATTCCAAAATTAAAAATTAATAAAAAAGAGGAAGAAGAAAAAAATGAAAAAAAGAAAGATAATAATGAGAATAAAGGAATAATAATATGTTTATTATTTTCAGGAATAAAAAAAAAATTGATAATATTAAATAATTATCCCTTTTATTTTATAAGATATTCAATTTCAAATGAGTTTCAAATTCCTTTAAATAATATTAAACTCCAATATGAAACTAAAAAAAAAATTATAAGAGAATTTGATTTATGTGATGATTTTGAATTATTTAATCAAATTGTATTTAAAGATGAAAAAATAAATAATGAAAAAATGTATACGATTAAAATTATTAATGGACATAATCCTTTAATTGATTTAGAAAAAAATCCTCAAAAAATTTTAACTGAAAATGAAAATTTTCAACAAAAATTAACTGATTTATTAAAGGATAAGAATAAATCTTATTTAAATGAAGTTTGGAATTTAGTAAAAGAAAAAATGGAAAAAAATGTACATATTAAAAATCAAATTAAAAAAATAGTTAATGAAAATAAAGAAGAATATGAAAATGAAATAGTTTTTGATTTTATGAATACAAGTGTTTATTATATTTCATATATAATTTCAAATATAAATGAAATTATACAAAGCGAAAAAAACAATAATAAATTTATAGAAAATTTTATTTCAAGTAAAATTTTTATTAAAATAAAAGAAATGATGATAAATTTTTCTTTAATTGAATATATGAATGACGAAAGAATTTTTTCTGAAAAAATTGAAATAATGAAAATTCAAATTTGTTTAATTGAAATAAGTGAAATTATTTCTATAGTTAAAAATGAAGAAATATATAATTTAATCATTGATAAAATAACACAATTTATTAAAGAAATTTTTGAAAGTAAAATTGAAAAAGATAGTTTAAATCCTATTTTATATGAAAAACAAATTGAATCTTTACAAAAAATTATAAATTTAATTAATAATTCTAATAATATATTAATTCATTTTAATAAAAAATTTTTAACTGATGAAAACATAAAAAATAACTTTTTATATTTTTTAGATGATTTTTTAATCAAATCAAAAAATAAAGAAATCAAACAAAAATATAAAGAATTTGTTTTTATTATTTTTAATGAAAAATTATATAATGATGAACAAAAAAATCAACTTAAAGAGATTATAACTTTTATGTTAAACTATTTTTTTGATGATGATAATTTAAATAAAATAATAAATTTAGCAAAAGAATCTTTAGAAAATAATTTTGAGTTTTATTTTCAAATAATAAATAAAATAATAGAATGTTCAATAAATTTAAATTTAGAGTTTAATTATGAAGAAATAACAAAAGAAAAATTATTAAATCCAATAATCGAAAATTCATCATTTCCACAAGAAATAATATCAGGATATTTTTTATTAATTTTAACAATAATTTCTAAATTAAATATTTCAATTGATAATGTTAATAATGAAAACTTTGATTTTTTAAAATTTATTTTTGAAAAATGTTTATTTAGTAAATGTTTAGGAGATGTTTTTAAACATAATACAGCAAAAATTAATTCAAAAAAAGGTTTTAAATATGCATCAAATTTATTTAATTATTTAATTATAAAAAATCCTGAAAAATTGGATTTTTACAAAAATCAATTAAATGATTTTCATTATTCTTCTTTTTGGAGAGGAAATAATTTTGAACATTGGAATATAAATGTTAAAGATAATTTAAAAAATGATTATGTTGGTTTAAAAAATTTAGGTTGTATTTGTTATTTAAATTCTCTAATTCAAATTCTTTTTTGTATAAAACCATTTAGAGAAAGTATAATCAATTCATATTGTGAAAATGAAGAAAAAAATGTTTTATATCAATTAAAATATCTTTTTACAAGTTTAAAATATTATGATACTGAATATTTTATTCCTATTGATTTTACTCAAAATTTCGATGATCAAAAATTAAATATTAGAGAACAAATGGATATGGATGAATTTTTTTCTTTATTATTTGATAAATTAGAAAATAGATTAAAAGGAACTGATAATGAAAATTTAATTAAATATTTTTTTGAAATTAAAATTTCTGATGATTTAACTTTTTTAGAAAAATGCTCTCATCATAGAACAAAAGAAGTTTCTTTATTAAGTGTTCAATTACAAGTTAAAGGTAAAAAAAATTTAAAAGAAAGTTTAGATACTTTTTGTGAAGGAGAATTAATGAAAGATGATAATGCTATTTATTGTGAACATTGTAATAATAAATTTAGTGCTGTGAAAACACAAAGTTTCAAAAAATTACCAAGAATACTTATTTTTGTTCTTAAAAGATTTGAATTTGATTTCCAAACATTTCATAAAATAAAAATAAATGATGAATATCAATTTCCTGTAGAATTAGATATGACTGATTATTTACATCAAAAAAGGAAAAATCAAAATA
>JAEEGL014829721.1_pt1 | contig 40684 bp, 27 predicted proteins | sample 9134231 | NCBI WGS metagenome assembly JAEEGL01 (sample SAMN16246548, study PRJNA631951) | gut metagenome | biome: gut microbiome; feature: rumen; material: fiber-attached | host: Bos | place: Iran: Karaj | collected 2018-10
TAATATCGCGGGTAACAGCTTCTGGTAAATCATGAAAAAGAGCGCTGAAAAAATTGTTTACAACCCGGCGGGTACACATGTTTGAATTAGATTCTCTGGATAAAAGCAAAGTCATTACAGCCACAAAAAAGCAGTGGCCTAAAACAGTAGTCTGAGGGATTCTTGGAGTCTGATTCCATCTTGTCTGAAAGCGCAGCTGTTCAATTTTAAGAAGGAATTCAAATTCCTTTTGACGGGTCATAAGCTTTTGAAGGCCTTCCAGATCCAGATAGGGCTGTAAACCTGCCTTAAGCTCTGATTCAATTTTGTTCAAACGTTCTTTTTCGTTTACAACACTAAGCATTTCCAGCTCGCGCATTGTAGAATATTTGTGGGCGGCATTATAAATATGCTGGGATAAAACCAGATTATCGGGCAGATTAAAGGAACCGGCTTTTTGTCCTACATAAATTGTAAAGGCCGAAAAGAGTGCGTCGTCCGTAATGAGCGGTTTATACTGCTTGAGCACCCATTCATCAAGGCGCATATATTCACGGGTAAATTCTTTTTTTAGCATCTGCTGGACAGGAGCTTTAATATCGCAGAGGGCAATTTTACGAAGCAGGTCAAAAAGAGAAGCATAGATAATCCATTTCCAGTCAACAGAATGACCCTTTTTTTCTTCATACTTACCCAGCATATAGGCAATGACCATTTTTTCGCCGGCCTTGTCCATTTCTACTAAATCAAAAGGACGGATTAAATCATTCCAGCGCTGAATTGAAAAGCCTTCGAATATTTTGAGAATAAGCTGTTTATCCATGATTTTTCCTGTGCAGTAAAATTAGTTACTCAAGCCCTTCTTCTGGTCTGAATCCATTTTGTCTTTCCAGACCATGGCCTTTTTCTTTACTTCTTCTGCTTCGTTTGTACGGCCAATAACAATATACATCTTTCTCAGGGCAAGAAGATATTTTATTGCATCACGCATATCATCAATTCGGCGTGTTGAAAGCTCGTAGCGGTCACGATAACCGTTTGCAGATTTATCAAGAAGCTTTTGAACCATTCTTACATACAAAACTGTAGTTTCATAATCCTGTGCGCGAGGATCAAAAAAGTCTTTTCCTGCAGTTTTCATATCAATAAGATTTTTTGCAACTGTAGTAAAGCGTCCTTCAAGCTCAATAAATGACCATTTCCATTTAGAGTTATCGCCAAAAGCATCTTTAAGAATCTGAATTTCAAGTCCGAGCTTGCGGATTACAAGATATCGCTTAACGATATTTACATTCGTGATTTTTTCGTGATAAGGAATAAGGTCTGAATACGGACAATCGATTACATTCGAAACAATTTCTTCAAGGTAAATGATTGCTTTATAAAGCATTTTTCGTGCATCATTCAACGCATCATTATTTTTTACTTCCATGAGCTTAAGGGAAAGGCTGTTCTGGGCAACATATAATGAGGCAACATAAATCATGTCTTCGCAAAGGAGAAGCTTTTTATACTCAACACCAATATCACCGTCGTGCATGGCATTGCGCATTGTCTTTTCTTTTTCCAAAGTCTGAGTAATCTTGTCTTTGTACGGCTGGATACATTCATTAAAATGTAACCTAGTCTCCTCTGAAATCTTTGCCATCAGAATCCTCCGCTGTATTTTTCGAGCATTGCTCTTGCATGTCCAAGTGACGCTTGCGTATCTGCATCACCCGAAAGCATTCTTGCAATCTCTGCTACCCTTTCTTCTCCCTGAACAATATGAACGTTTGAAGAAGTAATTCCTCCCGTAACAGCTTTTTCTATCTTTATTTGATTATCGGCATAAACTGCGATACTGGCTAGATGTGTAATGCAAAAAATTTGACGATTTTTTGCAAGGTTTTTCATATGCGATCCAACGGCAACTGCAACCTCTCCACCAATACCTGTATCAATTTCATCGAAAATCAATGTTTCTACACTATCATTTTGAGCGAAAATTGTCTTTAAAGCAAGCATTACGCGCGAAAGTTCACCACCAGAGGCGATTTTTGCAAGAGGAAGCAGCGGAGTTCCCGGATTTGCACTGATAAGGAATTCAATGTTGTCTTTTCCGTAAGGTCCGCATTTCTGGACAACATCGTTTCCTTCTTTTTCTACAAGGTTTACTCCAAAGTGAGTACCCTTCATGCCAAGCTTTGAAAGGATTTCATCAACTTCAAGTGAAAGCTTGTCTGCACATGCCTTGCGCTTTTTAGAAATGGCGTCTGCACGGGTAAGAAGCTCTTTTTCAAGTTCCTTTATCTGAGCTGTAAGCTTATCTTTTTTATCTGCACCGTCTGCGTTTTCGTCTATGAATCTTTGTGCCTGTGCGCAATAATCAAAAACTTCACTAAGCGGAGCATTTACCGAAGAAGCGTATTTTTTCTTAAGATTATAAATAAGTGAAAGCCGTTCCTGAACTTCTGTAAGTCGTGCAGGATCAAATACAAGGCGACTCTGATATGAAGAAAATTCTGCTGCTATATCTGAAAGCTCATAAAAAGCAGATTCAATTCGTTCATCAAGTGGCGCAATAGATTTATCCATTTCGGCAACATGAGAAGAATTACGGCGTACTTTTTTAAGAAGGTCTGTAATTGACGCTTCGGAACCGCCAAGCATTTTTCCTATTTCATCAACATCAGAATATATTTTTTCGAATGACAAAAGGCGAGCTTCTTCATCTTCAAGCGTGCAGTCTTCGTCTTTTTTAAGCTTTGCTTCTGTAATTTCTTTTACTGCAAAAGTAGACATATCAAGCTTACGAAGTCTTTCGCTTTCTGAAAGTGAATACTGTTCAAGCTGACGGCGAAGCGACACAAGTAAAGCATACTGCTTTGTAAAGGCTTCTACTTCTGCAACAAGCCCTGCCCTGCTGTCTAAGAACTTTCTGTGTTCAGGAACTTTCATGAGCGACTGATGTTCGTGCTGTCCGTGAATATCTACTAAAAATGCAGAAAATGCTGCAAGATCGCCGCGAGTTACAGGCGTATCATTAATCCAGGCACCTGATTTTCCGGTGTCACGGATAAAGCGTCGCAAAAGAACGCGGTTATTTTCTATTTGGATTCCATGCTGCTCAAGCCATTCAAGAGCATTTGCAGGTTCGTCATCTTCGCCAAGAGTGCGAACGGTAAGATTTTCCGGCAGCACAAAAGTTCCGCTTACAGAAGCTTCGTTTTTACCTGCCCTAATTTGAGAAACTTCGGCTTTTCCGCCAAGTAAAAAAGAAAGAGCACCAATAAGAATAGATTTACCTGCACCTGTTTCGCCGCTTAAAACCGTAAAGCCTTTTTCAAATTCAAGAAAGTCGTTTTCAATAAGAGCAAAATCTTTGATATTCAATTCTTCAAGCATAAGGTTCACCTCGCCAATTTAATTTTGAACGAAGGGCATTAAAGAATTTTTCCTGCGTGCAGCAGATAAGTTTTACTTTTTTATCTATGAGCTTAATTTCTATTTTATCGCCTTCATTGAGTGCAACAGGTTCCTGACCGTCTGCAAGCATGCGGATTTCTTTTGTTCTGCAAGGCTGAATATTTATAGTAAGTATGCCGTCTGGTCTTAAAACGATAGGTCTGCTCGAAAGTGAAAACGAATTTATTGGTGTCATTACGAGAGCATCTAAAACAGGATCTACAATCGGGCCTCCAGCCGAAGCAGAATAAGCTGTTGAACCTGTTGGCGTGCAGATAATAACTCCGTCTGACTTGAGCTTACAAAGATGATCGCTGTCAAAAAGAACATCCATTGCAACTGTTCGGGCCGTGTGCTTTGCGCTGATTACAATATCGTTTAAGGCAAGATGTTCACTTGCAAGCTTGCCGTTTCGAATAAGAGAAGCCTTAATCATACTGCGGTTTTGAAAAGGTGCTTTGCCGTCAAGAAATAATTCAAGGCTCTGTTGCCATTCATTTGTTTGAACCGAAGACATAAAACCAAACTGACCGAGATTTACAGGAAAAACAGGAACTCCATATTCTACACAATTTCTGGCAGCATACAAAACGGTACCGTCACCACCAAGTGTAATTACGAACTCATAATCCTTAAAAGGTTTGTCTTCTGCAAAACCGTCAAAGTTCAAAAACTCACAATCAATTTTTTTAGTCTTCAAAAAATCGGCTATCTGTTTTGAAAGTGCAAGAGATTCATTTTTACTTGTATTAATTATTATAAGAACTTTTTTCATCTGTCTCCCGCTTTTTATTATGGAAGAGTTCCAAGAACCTTTACTATTTTTGCAGCTTGAGACTGAGTAAGGCGTGGATACAGAGGAAAATGAGCTGTTCTCAAAAGCAGCGACTTTGCATGAATACAAGATTGCGAAAGTTCATCCTTAAGCGCAATTACAGATCCGGCAAAGGCCAGTTGGATTTCTATATCTTTTTTAGCAGTATATGCTTTTACATCTTTGAAAGAGCTGTTTAAGATAAGAGGGAAGCTGCACATTGTTGAACCACCTTCCATATCTCGTGCAAAGGTTTTGTGACGGCCAATCATACAGGAATGCTGATACATGCTGAAGATTTCGCGGCGTGTATTTTCGTTGCGGTTAAATTCCTTAAGTTGAACCCATGCAAGCGCACTGTTAATATCAGGAAGCAAATCTGTAAGAGGAGCTTCATCGGTGAACTTCTTAAGAACAATCCATTCACGACGGCCCGGAGCCATAAGAACTGCTCCACCACCTGCGGTAATTACATCTTTTTCTTCAAGACCAAGAATTGAATATACACCAAAAAGACCTGCTTTTTTAGTTTCTTCACTTGGAGTACCGTCATCATTTTTAAGAGGAACTGCGGCACCTGCACTTTGAGAAATATCTTCTACAACAGGAATTCCAAGAGCAAGAATTGCTTCAAAATCTGGAACTATTCCTTCCGTTTCATGAAACAGCAGCATTCTTCCGCCATCCTGCATTCCTTTTTGAATCTGCTCAACAGTTACAAGACCATCAGTTTCTGAAACGTCTAAAACAATAGGTTCATAACCAAGCGACTCTACTACCTGATAATGCCAGGCAGGAGCAAGTGCGGAAATCATAATTTTTGAATTCTTTTCGAAATCCAAAGAAAGCAGAATGTATTTTAATGCAACTGCAGGACTGCGTAAAGCAACAGCTCCGTCACACTTAAAAAATTCCTTTACCTGCTGGATTAATCTTGCATTTAACTCGCCTGGACCGATTTTTTCATCAACCATGCAGGTTAAAACTGCATCCATTTCTTTTCTACGAATTGTTGAACTGTATGTTTGTATCATTAACCTAAATCGATTATTTTCTGTAATTCTTTTGCGTCAAATAATTTCCGAATATTGAGCATAATTAAATATCCGTTTTCTTCGCGGATAACACCTTCTATATATTCAGAACCAATACCGGTGAGCATCTGTGGCGGCTCTTTTACATCTTCACCCTTAACCACAACTACCCTTGCAACCTTATCGATAATAATACCGATCTTATTATTATCTATATTGAGGATTATGAAACCACCTTCAAAATCAGTTTCTTCTTTTGCAAGAGCCTGAATTCTGAATCGTTTATGCAAATCAATAATTGGAATAATCTCGCCGCGGAGATTGATGATTCCTTCTACATAATAAGGAGAATTCGGGATAACACGCACATTCTGTAAACGGACAATTTCCTTTACATCCATGATGTTTACACCATATAACTCATTGCCAAGCTGAAAGGTTACTAACTGGAACTGTGTTTCTTCTGAAGCCATATTTCCCCCAAAATATAAATACTATATTATATAATAAACCGAAAAAGTGAAATTTGCAATATTTATATAAATATAATTAATATTATGCAATCTATTAGAGTTTGCTCCCTCTCGTGGAAAATGCCTTCGGCCAACGGGAGGAAGTTGTCCTCAGTCATTTTCCACTACGGTCGCAAACTCCTGCCAAATTTTATTTATTATTTAATAATATTGCCCCTTCTTTGGTTTCTTGTATTTATATTTTGTCCTCAATCAACCATAAATAGTGTGATACCTGTAATTTTTTCTATGCCTGCCTCCTTTAGGGAAATGGAACAGCTTTCTAGGGTGGAACCTGTGGTACATACATCGTCCAAAAGGATTACTTCCCTGGGGAGCGCTCCATTAAATGGTCTAAGGGCCTTTTGAAATCTGGGCTGTGGAATAACACTGTATGCTTTGCCAATTTGATTTAGGCGCCCTTCTCTGCCTAATTTCTTTTGCTGCATTGAAGTAGATCTTTCCAGAAGCCTTAAAATCTTATAACCATACAAAAACCCGAGCAGATTGCATAATTCATCAATCTGATCCCAACCCTTCTGCTGCAGCTTGCCCTTACGGGGAGGCACTGGAATTATTACCTTTGTATCAAGCTTGCGAAGCACTCCTGCCAATATCCTCGCAAAGAACACAGATAAAGACCTTATCTCCTGCGATTTCCACATAAACATCAGCTCTTTATTCCACAACCGATATGGAAACAAAGGAAGCATTTTGTCTACATGCTCAACTACAGGCTTTTCCCTGCAGTCAAAACAAGTATCATTCGTAGAAAGCAGTTCCTTTCCGCAAATGCGACACCTGCACTCAAACAAATCCTGATTCTGCACCCGCAGATACGATTTACGGCATTCGGGGCACACAGGATACAAAAGAGATTTTTTCCCGCAGACAATGCATTCTTCGCCACCGGAAATTACGGCAAACAGAATTCTGAACAACGCCTTTATTCCCAGCTTCAGAAGATACCAGAGTTTTTTCATACATATATTAATTGTTTTTTTTTGTTAAAAGAGGAAGTTTTTTAAGGATTTTTTTTAATTATTTACCAAAAAGGTCGTTTTTCCACTTTTCGACCATTTTTAAGGCTTGCATTGGAGTCATGTTATCTGTATCGCAGGAAAGGATTTCGGAAATTATGATTTCTTCATCACTGAATAAACCCGGACTTGCAGGTTTTGCAGAAGCAGCAGCGGAAGGCTCCGGAATGTCTGATTCCATTACAGGCTTGTCTGCAGCAACAGATTGTATATGCTGAAGAATTACATTTGCACGGTCAATTACACTCTGCGGGATTCCTGCAAGCTTTGCAACATGAATACCATAGGAGTTTTCCGTAACACCTTCTATAACCTTGCGCATGAATACAACAGTGCCGTTTTGTTCATTTATCTGCAGGCACAATTTTTTGAGCAAAGGATGTTCCATTCTTGTAAGCTCATGATAATGCGTTGCAAACATTGTCTTACACTTTACAGTATCTAAAAGATATTCAGAAACGGCACGCGCTATTGCAAGACCATCTTCCGTTGAAGTTCCCCGTCCTACTTCATCCATAATTACGAGAGAACGGTTTGTAGCAGAACGAAGGATATTTGCAGTTTCCATCATTTCTACAAGGAAAGTTGATTCTCCCTTTGCAAGATTATCACTTGCTCCTACACGACAGAAAATGCGGTCTATAATACCTATTCTTGCTTTTACTGCAGGAATATAAGAACCTGTTTGTGCAAGCAGCGCAATCAAAGCATTCTGACGAAGATATGTACTTTTACCAGCCATATTCGGACCGGTAATTAAATCAAAAGAAGGAATGTCTTCATTTTCATCTGCGCTTATTTTTGCATCATTTGGAACAAATTCTCCGCTTGGCAGATGCGCTTCTACAACAGGATGCCTTCCTTCCGTAATTTCAAAAACAGTTGAATTGTCTATTACAGGGCGAACCCAACGGTTACGAATTGCAGCAAACGCAAACGAAGCAGTAACGTCTGTAACGGCAATTTCATCGGCAAGCTGCAGAAGATATTGAATATGCTGCTTTACCTGATCGCGTACTTCAAGGAATAAGTCTCTTTCAAGCTCAAGGATTTTTGTTGATGATTCATTCAACTGCATTTCCAGAGCCTGAAGCTTTTCTGTGGTATAACGGTCACCATTTACAAGTGCACGGCGCATAATAAAATGTGCAGGAACGGAAGAAAGCTTTCCTTTTGAAACTTCAATAAAATAGCCTGCTGCATTTGTATATTTTATTTTAAGTGTGGTTATGCCCGTTTTTTCGCGCTCTTCTTCTTCATATGCTTCGAGGACTTTATTAAAGTTGTCGTGAATCTGACGCCAGTGATCAAGTTCTTCTGACCAGCCCGGTCTGATTATTCCGCCTTCTGTAAGTGCAGTTGCAGGATCATCTAAAAGCGAGTTTTTAATAAGTTCAATTATTCTTGCAGACGTTTCAGATTCTATAAAAGAAAAATCATAACCTGTAAGATATTCCTTTACATTTGCCCACGATTCAAGACTTAAACGAAGAGCCTGCAAATCTTTAGGATGAGCTCTGTCCATTGCAACACGACCTGCCAGTCTCTCAACATCAAGAATAACAGACAAATCATTTTGAAGCTTTGAAAGCAGATTGTTGTCTTCATAAAGATATGTGATTCTGTCCTGGCGGGAATAAATTGCATTGCAGTCTGTAAGCGGGAACATGAGCCAGCTGCGTAAAAGTCTGCTTCCCATTGCAGTTTTCGTATAATTTACACATTCAATTAATGAATATGCCGAAGTTCCGTCGCGCATGTTTTCCGTAATTTCAAGATTACGGCGGGATGAATCATCCATAATAAGAAAATCGCAGTCGGAATATTTTACAAGCTCTGTAATATGCGGAGTTTTTGTATTTGTGGTTTTATCAAGATAATCAAGCAAAAATCCTGCAGGTGCAATTTCGGCATCTGTTTCTTCAAGCCCAAAGGATTTTAATGACAATGTATTAAACTGCTGAAGAAGGCGCTTGTAGGAAAACTCAATGTTAAAATCCCAGTCGGGATAATATGAAACTGCAATTTCGGTTCTACCGCTGAGCACAGTCTGAATATCATCATTGTTCTTGAGCGACAAAGGAAGCAGGATTTCTCTTGGGCCTGCGCGGTTTAATTCCTTTGCAAAGTTTTCGCCCATTTTATTTGCAGGCCATGAAGTTGCCTTAAAAGAAGCGGTCGTTACATCAATGAAGGCAAAGCCCGCCCTTCCCTTTACAATAGACAACGCTGCAAGATAATTTGCTTTGTTTCCTTCAAGATATTCTGCTTCTACGGCTGTTCCAGGTGTAATTATTTCTACAACTTTGCGTTCCGTAATGCCTTTGCCGCCTCGAGGAATTTCTCCAACTTGTTCACAGATTACTATTTTTTTTCCTAAACGCAAAAGACGGGCAATATATATTTTGGCTGCATGATAAGGAATACCGCACATTTTCTGATTTGCACGGTGAGTTAATGTTAAATTTAAAAGTCGAGAAACTTCTACGGCATCGTTATCAAACATTTCGTAGAAGTCTCCAAGACGGAAGAATACAACTTCGTTTTTGTACTGCTCTTTAACGGAGCGGTACTGAATCATCATAGGTGTTAGATTTTCACTATCATCCATCTAAATGAACCACTTATAAGCTTCATTACAAACCAAGCTTTTGAATAACCTGATCTGTTATATCAACAGAATTGCTGTACCACAGAATTGATGTTGAAGCCTGAAGACTTAAAATCATACTGTAGCCGCCGCTTTCTGCTATCTGGCCCAGAGTATTATAAAGTTTTTTATAGAATTCATCTGAAGTTTCAAGTGACTTGAGCATAGATTCAAGCTCAACGTTTTTTGCATTTGTATATTCTGTAAGATAATCAGTCTTTTTTGTAATTTCGGCTTCTGTCTTAAGTGCCTGACTGTCATTACCGTTCTTTTCGTATTCAAGCTTTTTCTGCTGGAGAGTCTTTAATTCCTGAGTACGCTTTTCTATTTCTTCCTGATATTCTGCCTTTTTCTTTTCGTAGTTTCTTATAGGTGCAGAATTACGAAAATATGCTTCGTATACTTTTGAGGTATCAACAACACCAAACTTTGTAATCTGCTGAGCAAAAGCGCCTGCAGCAGCAAAAATAAATACAACACAAAGTGCAAAAAGTTTCTTTTTCATTTTATTCCTCTTTTATAAAGAAAGTAATCTATATTATTATCTGTTTACTATATTGAAAGAAAGCACGAACATATACGGATCGAAGCCGTCTTTACCGCCCCACTTAACCTTTCCGTCGATAACCTGATATCGCCATGTAAACAACAGATGAAGCGGGAACTGCTGCATGAGGAATCGGATTCCAGGTCCAAGACTAAAGTAGAAGTCGTTCATTGTAAGACTTGTGAACAACTGTGAAACTTCAGGCTTTACTGCAACTGCATCATGGAAGAAGTCTATTCCAACTACGCCCGGAACAATTGGAATACGGAATTCAATCTGAGTATTCCACAAGGCTTTACCCTTTGTATCTGCAGAACGATAAAGCTCAGCCCAACCACGACCTGTAAACATACCGTCAATATAAGGCTTATTAGAATCGCTTATAACGGAATTATTTATTGGGAACAGCATTGTCAAACCTGTATACAAGGCAAGGATTCCCTTATATGAAGTTGTTTCGGTTACATGCCAGTCGAACAAAGTAAGATAACCTTCCAGCTTTGTTTCTGAGCTTAAGAAGAATTCCTTTTCTACCTTTGGAATAAGGCCATTAAATGTAAACTTCTGACTTGCAAACCATCCCTTTGAAGGATCATAATTAATATCGCGGTCATCCATTGAGAAGCTTGTCCAGAACGAGTTGATTAAACCAACTCTGTTTGCAAACATTGAAATACCAGAATCTACAGGAACATAGGTATTGTTATCAAACATGTATTTTGTAAGTGTATTACTCAAGCCGCCTGTAAGGGAAAGAATTGCAAAACGAGGAGTCCAGCGTCGTCCAAGTCCCGTTCCAAGCGTTGCTGAATAACCTTCGTAATTTACATAATAATGATACTGATCAAATTCTCCGTTTGGCTGATACATCATTACCGGTGTGAAACCATTTGAATGAGAGAATGAAAGCGATTCACTAAAGCTTATAGGAAGGTTTCCAAGCCAGTTTTGAGAATATGAAAAATCAATTGACTGATTCTTTTTGGCCGCATTTACAGAAGCCGAAATTGACTTACCTTCTCCAAAAAGATTCGTGTTTGAAATTGTAAAATAAAGTGAAACGGGAATATCTGTAGAATCTGTAATTCCAGAGAAAGCCATACCAAGATTCATTGAAATTGTAGAAGTTTCTTCAACAGAGAAAACAAGGTCTACAAGATTTTCTTCTGAGCCCTGCTGAACATCCGGCAGAACATTCGAAAAGTACTGAAGGTTGTAAAGGTTTCGCAAACCTGAAATTACCTTGTCGCGTGAGAAAACATCACCACTTTCTATAGGGATTTCGCGTTTGATTACATAATCTTTAGTTTTCTGATTTCCTTTTACGATTACATTTTCAACATGGCTTCGTGTTCGTTCGTCAACGACAAGTGTATATGAAATTTCTTTATGATCTATATCTTTTGAAGGAACCGGATAAAAGCCGTTAGACATGTAGCCCGATTCATAATAGATATTTGTAATTGCAGAAAGTCCTTCTTCAAATTTTATTGTATTAAATACTGCACCTTCCTTTAATTTCATCTGTGCAGCAAGTGTTTCTGTAGAAAAGATTTCGTTTCCTGTAATTGTAAGGCCGCCGTATGTATACTGTGCACCCTCTTGAATTACAAATGTAATTGAAAGGTCTGTACGCTGTTTTTCGTCGTTATCTTTTGACTCGATTTTTACATCAAGGATATTTGCATCTATGTAACCGCGTTCATTGTAGTAGCTTAAAATTGTTTTTTTATCCTGTTCGAGTGCGGAACTTTTGAAGGCACCGTCTTTTAAAAATCCTACTTCCTTGAGCGAGATTTTTCCTTTAAGTACGCGTTCAGAAACAATTGTGTTACCTGACATGTGAATGTCGCTGATAACAGTGTTTCGTCCTTCAGAAATATTAAAGGTAACATAAACTCCGTCATCTTTTCTTTCGATTTCATGAGTTACATACGAATCTGTATAACCCTTTTCTATATATCTGTCGCGGATAAGTCGTTCATCTACAAGTACACGGTTTTCATTGAATATTTCATTCGGCTTTGTTTTTATAAGCTCTCTAAGTTCACCGTTTCTGATTTTCTGATTTCCCGTAAATTCAATTTTTGCAACGGCAGGATATTCCGTAACTTTAAATACAAGAAGGATTTTATCGGGATCTTTATCGTGATTCAAATATGGTTCAATGTCTTCAAATAAATCAAGTTCATTAAGTTTATCAATAATCTCGCTATAGAGATCTTCTGTAAATGCCTGTCCAATAAAGGAGCTTGTAACGCCTGTAATTTCTGCCTTTTTGGTTATTTTAAGACCTTCAATTTCTATTTTTGAGATTTGATGTCCCCAGAACCAGTCGCTGTCGTCTTCCTGTGCAAAAGCGCTAAAAGCAAAAAAAACTGTTAAAAATATGCTCAATATTTTTCTGCGCATAAATAAAAACTCCACATTTAAAAATTAAACTTCCATGAAAGCGAAAGTGATGTAGCTGGTACATAAGATTTGAATTTTAAGCCCGGGGTTAAATCCCATGTCATATCCCACCTTATGTTCATAACCGGCAGCTCAAGTTCCAGTCCAAATTCAGGCTGGAAAAGAAGATTGCCTGTAGATAAATACTCTGAATCAACATAATCTGATGCCGACATATTGAGCATAGCATCTACATATAAAGCGCTTCCAATGTACTTACCTATATAAACAGTTGAGTTATCAAAAAAGTTACCAACAGACATCTTGTTTGTTTCATTTCTTTTTGTACTCAAGTTGATTGTGTTCTGCAATATATTAGTACGTACTGAAAATATATCAAAATTCAACAAATTCCGCAACTTGTTTTCTAAATCTCGAACGACTGTAGACTGAAGATAGTATTCACCTGCCGAAATTACAAGATCACCTACAGAATCTGAGTCGGCAAGAACAATTTGTCCCAAAAGCAGCTTGATTTCGTTTTCTGATTTAGCCGGAACGGATGTAAATCGCGGATTAAAATCGAGAAGATACTGGTTTTCGGCAGAAAGGATGATTCTGACTGTCTGACCGTCGGAGTCTCGTTCACGGGTTTCTGCTCGTATTGTAACGATTGGGTTTGCAACATCCTGCGGATTAAACTTGATGTTTCCTTCCTTGATGTAGAAGTTTCTGTTCAGGTAAGCAACGTCACCTGATTTTAGCTGCAGGGAACCGTCAAGCTGGTACATATTTGATTCGGTATCAATTTTACAATTAACGCTTGAATTTGGTACAAAAACACATCTCAACAGCGGATTAAAGTTCAAAGACGAATGATTTCCCATTTTAAGTGCAAGATCTGTAGTTATGCTTATGTTTTCAAGAACATTATTTTCCTGAACACTGCCCGTACCGGCATTTTTATTTGAAATTTCAGTGAGATCGGAAGTAACGTTAAGATTTTCAACAAAAACAGAACCTGTAAAATCGAAATTCTTGTTTTCAAAGGTCATGAGAATGTCTGTTTCCGTATCTCCCTGCAGCGAGAATATAGGACTCTTAAACTTTATTGGCACGCTCTGCTTTTCGAGCGTTGAAATTTTCATGTCAAAATGATCAACAGACCATTTATTCATGTATACGTGCGAGCTCATCTTAAACTTCTGCACGTTTTTCAAGCTGTATACAAGTTCAGAAAGAGTAAACTCGTTGTTTGCGGCTGTAAGAAGCATTTTTTCAGTAGAAATTTTCTGTTCAAACAGGAATGGCAGATAGAATGTTGGATTTGCAATTGAAAGAGCGCCTTTGAAATCTGGAGTACTAAACGGACCGCGCAAGGTAACTGAACCTTTAAGAAGGCCCTGCTCTATCTTGAGGAAATCGTCTATCGTTAAATTATTCAAAAGCTTATTCAAATAAACGTTTACATTTGAAATTTTTATAAACGGTTCTTCTTTGTTGAAGCTTCCGGTAATTTCGGCATTAAGCGTGTCGCCCATTTTCCATGAAGCATACAAGCCTTCATCTTTTCCAAAGGTTCCGTAAAGTCCAAGATTTTCTGACGAATAGAACGAAAGGAAATCTTTTGTGTAATTTACTGAAAGGTCAAAGGCAACGGGCTGTTTAAATAAAGTTCCATCAAGAGAATCGCACGAAAGCTTTGCAGAAAGACTGTCAGGGAACATAGAATCTTCCGGCACGTAAGAATCGAGGATTTCAAGCTTGAGCGGCATGATTATATTTTTCTGGCCTTCTGTAGAGAACATCGCAGAAATGTTTCCGGTAAAATCTTTAAGCGAAGCCCAGCCCGAAGCATTGTTTACCTTCCATTTTTTTGCATTCAGGAAAAAGTCATTTATCGTGAAGTCTCTTTCTTCGAGCATAACCGAACCACCGGCAGAAACAATTTCATCATTCAAAAGGAATGTAAGCTTTTCTACCGAAGCTGTTGCATAAGGGTGTTCAAGCGTTCCGGAAAGATATACGCTTGCAGAAAGTTCATTGTTATCATGCTTTACAGACATAAAGCGGTTAAGGCTGAAATTTGAAACCTGCACCATGGCATTTGCGTAAAGCGAATTAAAGATTGTCTGTGAGTTAAGCGGTACTAGCTCCGGATTCGAAACGGAAGCATCAATTACAAGCGATTCATCAGAAATGTCATCATGAAGGTTCATCTGAATACCAGCCGAACTGAATATTCCGCCATCCATGTTTATCGTTATATCAGAGTTTCCGTTCAAAGATGAATACAAATCTGTATACGAAATTGAATTAACTTGAGCACCATATTTTGTAGCACTTCCTGAAATTTCAAGTCGTGGATTTACAGAAGAATCAGGATTATCTTTTTCAATCTGCAGATGCTGTAAAGTTATCTGAGGGCCCTGCTGCTGTGTGTAATCAAACAAGGTATTTAGAGAAACGATATATGCAGCATTGTTCAGCATGAAAGGAAGTGCCGTGAACGAAACAAAACCGTCAAGAGATTTGTCTTTGCCAATTCTAAGTTCTGCATCTGTTCCGTAATCGCCGGTGAGCGTAATGATTTCGGGCATTATAGTTCCCGAAAAATGATACGGAATTGAAGATGAAAGTAAATCAACCGTGTAGAACTTGTCGGAGCTTCCAGGCATTGAATCGAGCGAAGCCGTTGCATCAATTGCAATTGCATTGTATACAAGATAAAAATTATTTACCTGAATAGACTGTTCATTTCCGTTTATTGCAAGTAAAAGAACCTGATTATCTTTTTGAGTATTAGCAAGAACCAGGTACGGAACGTTGTATGAAATTGATTTTAAGTCTGTTGAAATATATGCATCTCCGGAGAACACAAAATCAGAAACTGCACCCTGTGCTTTTTCTATCATTTCTGCATTCTTCTGGTCTGAAATTTCTTTTAAAATTCCAAGAACTGTATCTACATAAATCGTACTGAGCGAAAGACTAGTCTGCAGATATTTTGAATTAGTCAGATAACTTCCGTCAATTTTGATAGTTCCCTGCGAAGCATCACCGTAATCTGTAATGTGAGAATAATCAGTAACTTCAAAATCAAAATCTATTGAGTCATTACGCGGCATTACCCTTGACTGAAGCGCAGTAAGTGTTTTGTCGCCAATAAAAATCTGAGGAGAGAAAATCATAAAACCGGAATTTTCAAGCGGGTCAAAATAAATTTCTGTCATTACAGATTTTCCGTTTGGCAAAAGAATGTTTGTTAAGTCTGCAATACCGCTTAACTGCATTGTCTTAAACTTGTAAGAAAGGCTTGTTGAACCACTATAGTTTTCGCCGTCTACAACAAGTGAATTAAGATAAACTGCCCTGTCGTTTCCTTCGAACGAATAATTTGCCTTTATTGCACCAGGGACAATAGTTTCCGGTACAAAAATCTTTCCTGAAGAAGAATACGAAATGTTTTTTTCATCAAGGCTGTAATCGGCTGCGGCTGTGAGCGTAAGTGAAATGTCTTTGATTTTATTTAACAGCGCTTTATCTGAAACAGACGAGAAAACAGAAACAGGACTAAGCTCCTGAGTTTGAATTCTTGCACTTGCCTGTCTTGATTCCAAATCATAATTTAAATCAATTGCAACAGGAATAACATTCTGAACTGTTCGGAGCGAAAGATTTTTATCTTTGTAGCTTGCAAGGAAATTTAATTTATTAAGCTTGAATTTTCCCTGAGTAAAATTAGCAAAATTTATATTTACAAACGAATTATCAAGCTGTTCGGTTATAGTTCCGTTAAAGGCAATTTCACCAGAAGAGTCGATCAGTTTGTCATAAACAACCTTTGCATCTGTTTTTAAACTGAAATCTATAGAGTTTTTATCTTCGGGATTTAAAACTCTAATTTCCTTGACCAGCAAGGAAGCGTTCAGAGGATTCTGCATGTATTTAAGGTTCAGATTTTTTACCGTTATATTAGGAGGAACATAATCCATAATCATTTTTATCTGATTATAGATATCTGTCTTGGGTTGTTCCTCTTCGAGCTCGTCCGGCGGTGCATGATAAGAATTAAATTCCTTTAAGAAATCAATCAATTCAACCACATTCAGGTCAACACCGTTTATCGTAATTCCCTTTAGGATTGAATCGTAATTTCGTTTTAATAAAGGAAGGATTTTGTATTTTATATGTGTATTTTTTATAGAAGAAATTGTTCTTCCATATTTATCGCTCACCTTTATTCCTTTAATTCCAAGATACGCAAATACCGAAGGCGAAATTGACTCATACGAAATAACAAGACCTGTCCGTTCAGAAACTTCGTTAACTAACAGATTTGAATATTTGTCTACGATTTTACCAAGCCTCTGATACATTGGCACAGACAAAATGATTGCCGTAGAAATTATAAAGAGAAAAATTGCTATACTGATTTTCGTTATCAAAGACAGCTTCTTCATTTTTCTCTAGGCTTTCCTCAAAATATCAAGCGGCTTTTCTTTTCCGGCTTTTATAGACGGAATTATTGAAACAATCAGCGCAAGCAGCACTGTAGATAAACTAATCAAAAGAATCTGAGAAAACGGCAAATCAACCGGAATTGTCTGCAGATAATATGCAGGATCCATAAGACGGATTGCATTTATTTCGTCTGCAGGAACTCCTTTTATAAAGTATAACACTTTTGCAATATAATTGACTGCTTTTTCTATGAATTTTACAAGCTCATTTGCATTAATAGCAGCAAGTAATCCAAACGGAAGTCCAAGCGCAAGTCCGCCAAGTCCGCAGGTCATGCCTGTTATTATAAAGGCAAAGGTAATTCCAGACGGAGTTGCACCAATGCTTTTTAAAATTGCAATTTCTTTACGGCGTTCCATTACGAGCATGATTATTGCAGAAGATATATTTATGGAAGCAACAAGAACGATGAGAATCATTACAAAAACAAGCATTACTTTTGTAGAAGAAAAGTTTTCGAATTCAGCTGCATGTACCTGATCCCATCTGTAAAAGTTTATGTATTTTCCATAAGCAGCTTTAAGGTCACGCTGTATTCGTACAAGGTCTGGAGAATAGCTTTCCGGAGTTTCGATCATTACAGTATATGAAGCGTTTGCAAGAGAAACAAATTTATAAGCACTTTCAAGCGGAATAAAAACCCAAAGTGCATCGAGCTCCTGATAACCTGAAGAAACGATTGCAGAAACTTTAAAAGAAGTGAGCTTTGGAGACTGATTTCCGTTTACCGTTTTTATCGTAATTATGCGGAAGGTATCGCCTGCTTTTAGTTCAAGCATCTGCGCCATTTTCTGACCGATTATTGCGTAGTTACCTGAGTCTTCATCCTGATTCTGGTAATCGGTTATGTCGCCTTCGATAATTTCAAAAAGCTGTGCAAACGATTTATTCTTTGTAAAAATATCTTTATCGAGCGCACGGATTTGAGCACCTGTCCTCATTTTTTTTCCTGCTGCAAGTGCGGTAACACCAATTTCGGGATAAACTTCAAGAACGCCGTCTACACTTTTAAATCGATTTGCATAATCGCGGTAGTTTTGGGGATCCGTAGTATCTACTAATTTTGGAGAAACATATGCCTGTATGTTACTTGATGAAAGTCCAATTATTCTGTCTGTCATTCCCTGAATCATTCCGTTTGTGATTGAAAGAACGACTACGAGCGGCACAATGCTCAAGCCTATGCACAAAAGAGCCCCCCAGAGACTTCTTCTTGCCGAAGATTTTTTCTCTGCTTTTGGGAAGATGAGGCTTTTTGCAAACATAAGCGAAGATCTGAATGTCATTTACCGCTTCCTTTAAGATCAGCAGGTTCAAGCCTACCCTTTACGATTTTAAAACAGTTACCGCCCTTTTTAGCAAGCGACAAGTCATGAGTTACGAGCAAAAGCGTTTTGTTGTATTTTTCTACCATACTAAACAGCAGGTCACCAATTAATGAAGCATTTGCCGGGTCAAGGTTTCCCGTTGGTTCATCTGCAAGAATCAAAGAAGGATCATTTATAAGGGAACGGGCTACTGCTACTCGCTGACGTTCTCCACCAGAAAGCTGCGACGGCAAATGATTTCTTCGTTCATAAACTCCAACGTCCTCTAAGAGCTTGAGGGCTTTTTCTTCTGCCTGTTTTTTTGGAACGCCTGCTATGAATGCGGGCATATAAACATTTTCAAGTGCAGTGAAATCTTTTAAAAGATAATGGAACTGAAAAATCAGTCCAAGAAATTTTGAACGATATTCTGCCATCTGTGATTCATCAAGCTTTGCAAGGTTATATTTTCCATCTGGCCCCGCAAGAACAGTACCAGCAGTTATTTTATCAATTCCACCAATGATATTTAAAAGCGTACTTTTACCGCTGCCGCTTTCGCCGACTATTACAATCTTGCTGCCTTCCTGAACGGTAAGATTAAGGTCTTTTATAATTGTAAGGCGTTCACTGTCTGAGATATATGTTTTTTCCAGATCTTTAATTTCAAGAATATTACTCATGATGAAGCACCTCCGCTACTGTCATTTTTAATACATTTTTACTTGCTGCCCATGAAGCAAGTAAAGGAGAAATAATTCCAAATAAAGCAATCATCACAACTTCCTTAAAGAATATTCTTGCAGGAATGTTTGCATAAACTGCATAAGAAGAATTTTCCTGAACATAAATAAGGTTCTGGCGATTGAAAACGGCAGTCACCGCGTACTGAAGCCAATACATAAGTCTTGCAGCCATATTAAACATAAATTCCGTGTTCACGCTTATTAACAGCCCAAGAATTACTCCGGCAAATGCACCGATTGCACCTGTCGTTAAGCCCCTCATTATAAAGATTGTCTTTATATCTTTATTTTCGGCACCAATTGCAGAAAGTATCGCAATCTCGCTTCGTCGTTCAAAAACAAGACGCCTCATTCCGTTGTAAATATTTATTCCAACAACAACAAAAATCATTGCTACAAGCAGCAATAGCATATTTTTTTCTATTCTTAATGCTCCAAAAAATGATTTATTGTATTCACGCCAGGATTGGAGCTCGGGTTCAATTCCTTCAGCGGCACACGCCTTTTGCAGGACTGCCATTGCCCTTGCGTCTTCCTGAGAATTCTTAAGCTTTATTCCATATATTTTTTCGGCTGATTTTCCAAAATATTTTTCGCCTGCGTTTATATTTACAAAGCAATAGGCACTGTTTATGTCTGAATAGCCTGTTTTAAAAAGCCCCGTAACTATAAAGTTTCTGTCTCCGCTTAAAAGAGAAACATCACTTCCACCGCTTAAAACAAGAAGATTTACAGTTTCGCCAACGCCTACCCTAAGCTGCCTTGCAAGAGTATAACCAAGAACTATATATTCCGGTTTTGAAATATCAAAAGTGCCTTCAAGCATTGTAATTTCTTTATTAAAGCCTGCATCTTTCGTATATACATCACTTTCGATTGCCCTTATGACCGCTGCATTTTCGCGGCCAGATTCATCTGTCATTAAAGTCTGGGCTTCGTAAAACGGAGTTATTGAAAGTACGTTCTTATTCTGGCTGCACAGCTGCATAAATTCTTCAGACTTTTCTGACGGAACTTTTTGTGCCCGTATATGATAAGAAGAGACTTCCATGATTGCGTCTATAAAGTTCATCTGAAAACCGTTCATAACGCTCATTACGGCTATAAGAGTCATTACGCCAAAACAGATTCCAAGCGTTGCAAGAAGCGAAGTTACTGCAGAACGCCCCTTTCTGTCTACGCGGGCGAATCTGTTTGAGACTGCATTTATCCATTTGATTTTTGCTATAAAAGAACCCTGTTTACTCATAATTCTTTACACGCCTCTGAACTCCGTTTGTATAATATACATCACGAACCTTTACATAGTTTTCATAATCTGTTTTTACGCTGTTTTCGCTGTCAAACCAGATTGTCGTACTGTATACACCCTTTTGTGTATATTCAGTTTTTGTTACAAGCATTCCGTTTTCGTAATATTCATAATCTGGAGGCAGTTCTTGAGAAGCCTCATCTCCTTTTTCTACAGCATCTGCCTTAGAATAATCAAAAACCTGCTTTTTTGTTTTTTGACCTTCCTTTACGGTTTCGCTTGTAATTCTGTTTTTCTGGTCATATGTCCAGTTTGTAACGGAATCTGGAGCGTTTTTCTTTGCCGTAAAGCGCTTTATGCTGTCAAAAGAAAGTTCAAGCTTTTCAAACTCTTCCTGCGTAACGGCATATTTTTCGGTTCTATTAACTAAACCATTTTCATCAAGTTTGGAAACAAAAATTGAAGCATCTGTTTTAATAATTTTTTCCTGAGGCCTTTTTGTCTGTTCCAGATATGAATAAAGTTCAACACCCGCAAGTGCCGCATTTTCTATGGAATCCATTTTCCAGTATTCTTTTTTAGTGAGTCTGAACAGTTCATCATAAAAAAGTCGTACGGCAGCTTTATTTGAATAATGTATTAAAACGGTATTTTCTTCATTACTTACAGGAATAAAGATTTCCGTATCAAATTCCATTACCTTTAACCGGCTGTATGAATCTAAAAGTCGTTTTTCTACAGATTCAACAAGTGGAGCCTGTTCTTCATCTGAAGCTTGAGTTTGTTCTGCAGGTTCTGCCGTCTGGATGATTGGAGACGTAAAGTTTGCTTCGTCTTCAAGAAAGCTAAGGACATCTGTTCCCATTCGCTCTTCTTCCGACGCAAAATCAATTTCTTCTTGTGAAAGTTCGTTTACGGGAGCATCATCATTATTTTTTTCAGATGATAAGTCAAATTTATTTGTAACTGTATTGTTTTCTATAAGCTGGCTTAGTTCTTCAGGTGTTATTTCTTTTATTGTTTCTGCATCTACTGTCTGCAAAGGAGCAACTTCAGTATCAGTTTTTTTTCGAGAACAGGAACAAATTGTAAAAGCTAACAGGAACAAGCCTGCAAATAAAAATCTTTTCATCCAGCATACTTGAGGCGCATTATAAGCCTAAAAAGTCATCTATATAATTTTCGGGATTAAATTCAGAAATATCATCATATTTTTCACCGGTACATACATATGCAACTGGAATGCCAAGCTCGCGTCCAATTGAAACGGCAACTCCGCCTTTAGCAGTTGAATCATATTTTGTAAGAATAATGGCATCTACACCTACTGCTTCGTTGAATACTTCTGCCTGACGCAATGCATTTTGACCGGTTGTTGCATCAATAACGATAAGCTTTTTATAACATCCTTCATCTGCTTTTGTAGTACAGGTTTTATTGATTTTTTGAAGCTCGCGGACAAGATTTTCTTTGTTATGAAGTCTTCCTGCTGTGTCTGCAAGTACAAGCCCAGAACCTTTTGCTTTTACGGCTTCTGCAGCATCAAAAACTACAGCCGACGGATCTGAACCATGCTGATGGCTTATTACGCGAACGCCAACTTTTTCGCCATGCATTGCAAGCTGTTCAATTGCAGCAGCACGGAATGTATCTGCAGAAGCAAGAACTACATTCTCTACACCGTTGTTTGCATACATTCTTGCCATTTTTGCTACGGAAGTTGTTTTTCCAACGCCGTTTACCCCAAGCACCATCCAGATGTTTGTTTTTGAAGACTCCGGCTCAAGTTTGACAGACTTTACGCTCTTAAGCAAAAGTGCTTTCAACTCCTGAACTACATCAGTTTCTTCCTTAATTTTTTTATCTGTACATATCTGCTCAAGTTCATCAACAATTTCAAAGGCAGTTTTGGCACCAATATCGCCTTCTACGAGAATATCTGTAAGCTCTTCAAAAAAATCATCACTAATGTCTGACTTTTTCTTAAAAAGCGCTTTGAATTTTTCACCAAAAGATTTTTTCATTTATTCCTCCTCAGGGGTTTCGAAAGGTTCAGGGACCACAGGCTCCGTATATGTAAAATCAATTTTTGTATTTACTGGCAGAACGCTGTTTGCTGCATTAAAATATCTGTACAACTCAAAGATAAACCACACGCCTGCAGTTATTGAAATACCCGTACAAACGATTGCAGTCGTATTCCATATTTTTGCTTCTGCATATTTCTTTTCAAGGGTACCGGCTTCCTGCAAAACCTTAAGATTATCAGTATTATTAAACATGTTTACATAATTCTTTAATCTTCCGGTTGTTATGATTGTTGGTACAAGAGAAGTTACAAGCACACTATATGACAGATACATCTTGCGTCTGTATTTTTCTATATATTCGCTGTGATCAAGAGGTTTAACCTTTGCAGTATACAGCGCGCCGTCTTCTACTTTGTTTTCGGGGATATATAAAAAGGCAGAAGTATTTTCTTCAGTTATAAATTCACCAAGAACTGCACTGCCGTTTATTACGATTTTTCCCTTACCGTCTGACAACGGCTGAGCAGGACTTCCGTTTATAAGGAAATCGCCGGTAATGTCTTTTTTTGAAGCAACATATATTGTTTTTGTTTCAAGCGCATCAAGCGAAACTGAAATTTCGTAAGATTTGTTTCCTTCAAAATAATAATTTGTGCCTGCGTTTTTATAACCGTCTGCGGTAAACTGAATGAAATGAACTCCTGAATCAATTGTAAAGTCTTGATTTACATTGCTGTAAAGGATTTCGTCTATGTAAGTTTTGAATGATGAAGATGAAGCAGGTTCTTGAGCAATAATTCTTACAGTAACAGGCATGGAATTTGTAATGGCAGGTGCAAGTTCACGAACGATGTTTGAAGCAATTAAATCGGCGTCGTCTATGGAACCAATTTCTGTAATTGTTGCTACGGTTCTTGCTCCGGGATACACGATTGCGTCTACGGTAATTGAAAGATATTCATCGTAGGCGGTAATTTTACCAGTTATAAGACAATTGATTTTTGCATTTACGGCTTCTTTTTCAAACTGTACACTTTTTATTCCCTGTTCAACTGCAAGTGCCGAAGGAGAAAACAAAGCCGAAATATCATTTTTGTATAAGACGATTTTTTCGTTTGACTGATTTTGATTTGGCTGGGCAGAAACTGGCTGTGCCGTAACTGGTTGTGTTCCAAAAACGGGAGCGTCTGTCAATTTTTTCTGCGATTCAAGATTTGCTGCAAGCTTGTCTTTGATATCCTGTATTTTCTTTTGTTCATCTGCAAGCTTACGGTTTAATTCTGATTGAGTATATTTTTCAAGAAAAAGGCTGTCTCGTTTTTTTACTTCACTCGAAAGCTGAAGGAAAAGCGAGTTTCTGTCTTGTCTGAGTTTATATAGTTCACGGTCTCCTTTTTCATCGGTAAGAACGTTTCTGTACATATTGGAGCTGAGTTTTTCAAGGATTCGTGCAGGAAACATAACTGCAATTCCGTCTGCAACGGAACCGGTTTGATTTCTTGTAAACGAAAACTTCTGCGCTCCAATAATCCAGTTAGACTGTGTTGTGGCAGCAAACATGCGTGAGGAAAGAAATAATAATGTTACCGTAAGTGCAATTCTACACTTCCTCGTCATCATCCCCGGCCCCATCCATTGGAAGACCCTTCCACTTTGCTACAAGGTAAGCATTCATAAATTCATCAAGGTCGCCGTCCATAACACCCTGAATGTTTCCTACAGAATATTTTGTTCGGTGATCCTTAACCATTGTATAAGGACAGAAAACATAAGAACGGATCTGACTTCCAAATGAAATGTCTTTCTTTTCGGAAGCAAATTTAGAGTTTTCCTTTTCTTTCTGTTCCCTGTAATATTCATAAAGTCGTGCCTTAAGCATGTTCATACACGACTGTCTGTTCATAATCTGGCTTCGTTCACTCTGGCAGGCAACGACAATTCCTGTTGGAATATGAGTAAAGCGTACGGCAGAGTCTGTTTTATTAACATGCTGTCCGCCCTTTCCGCCTGCACGGTAAGTATCTACACGAAGATCTTCCGGTTTGATGTCTACTTCGATTGTGTCGTCCAGAACCGGATAAACATATACGGAAGCAAAGCTTGTATGGCGGCGTGCATTTGCATCAAAAGGACTGATTCGAACAAGTCGGTGAATGCCGTTTTCGCCTTTTAAGTAGCCGTATACAAAGTCTCCGCTGATTTGGATTGTAATAGATTTAATTCCGCCTTCAGCTTCAAGCTCATCCATAACTTCCGTTTTATAGCCGTGTCGTTCTGCCCAACGAAGATACATGCGGCTAAGCATAAACGCCCAGTCACAAGCTTCTGTTCCGCCGGCTCCTGCATGTACTGTAAGGAACGCATCATTCTGGTCAACTTCACCGGAAAGCAGATTGAGGATATTTAATTTTTCGAACTTTTGTTTTGCCGCATCGTACATCGACTGAACTTCTGCTTCATCATCTGCACTACCCGATTCTTCGGCCAGTTCATACATAGCATCAAGATCGTCCATTTCGGCAAGAAGAGCACGCCACGGTTCTACACGATTTTTAAGCCTTCGAACCTGCGCCATTACCTTTTCGGCAGCCTCATGATCATCCCAAAAACCGGGAGCCTCCGACTGCTTCATTTTTTCTGCAATAGATTTATCTATAGCGTCCGAGTCAAAGACGCCCCCAAACATTCATAATTTCTTCGCGGAGTTGTTCAATAGGTATTTTTATTTCTTCTAACATATAGTTAGAATATCAGTTATAAAGAGAATTTACAACAAGTAAAAAAACGGCTCCCAGTCGAGTTGCGAGTTCAAAACCGCAGGCTCGCCTGCTAGTCGCTGAAGTGCCTTGTAATTATATACTTGGCCGCCTTGCGGCCGCACTTCAGAGCCTTTTTGCCCTCACAACTCCACTTCCGCCGTTTTTTTACAGTTGGGTCTTATTTATTCTGGTATTGCTATCCTATCCAGCGTATAGTTCATCCATATCTTCGTCTGAAGAGGATAAACATGCGCAACTTTTACAAAACCTTTTGCTGCTTCTTCGAAGTCGCCGGTGAAGAAGTATGCTTCTGCAATGTAAAAAAGTACGCGGTTTCGTACGCTTTCGCTGATGTTTGTACCGTTGAGTTTATTCAAAAGAACTATAGATTCTTCGTATTTTTCCTGAACGAAGGTGTTTTTCAAAACTTCAAAAAGAAGGAAGTCGTCGCCTGAGTCTGGAGAAATTAAATCTTCTTCAAAAAAGTAAGGCTGAACGGGAGTGCGGCTAGATTTTGATGATAAAGCAGAAAACTGTGTAGCAGATTTTGCAACTTCTTCAGAAATCAAGGTATCTTCCTGCCCCTGACCTTCAACATAGCTTATGAATGGAAGCGGCGTTTCGCGCATTGCGCCATCTGTATATAGTTTTTCTTCAGCTTTTTTCTTTGGCTCTATGTCTTTTGGGTCCGGCGCAATAAGGTGAACGCCTTCTACCGTAGAGTTCATTGAAACTAAAATCAAATCAAAAGGACGGTCTGTGAATGCAATTACTGCATAAAAGTAATCGTTGTAGTCTGAAACTGTATCTGTATAACCGCAAGATTCTGCAGGAAGCTCTGCAAGGAAATAAGCGCCTGCCAGCTGATTATATGAAGAAATAGGTCTTGTATCGCGGTAAATAAGAAGCTTTGTAATTGCAGGTTCCGGATTCTGTGGCAAAGTCCAATATATGTTTATTCTTGTACCCTTAGATGCAGCAGCCTGAATATCGGTTACGATTGGCTTGTTCTGGGAATATATATTAAATGATGTGATAAACAAAAGAACTAGAATTACAAAGACTCTTTTCATATAAAAACCTCTAATAAATATTCCTCAACAAATCAAGAATAGAAGGACGCTCTACTGCATTGCGGATTTCATCAACAAGCTCTTCGCCCTTTACTTCATTTTTGACAACTGCATTTCCTTTTTCGTCGGCTGCAGGAACAGTGTCTACTGCATTACCGTTTGCATCGTTATTTGCTTTCTGAACAGGCAGCGATACAAGAACAATTTCGTCGTCTACATTTATTTTATCATAAAATCCGTGATTTTCTATAGTTCCTTCAGAAATTTCTTCACCTGCCGTTGTAATTACAATCGTTCCAAGAACATCGGCATCGCGGTAATAAAGTCCTACACCAGAATCTGCAGTACGAATCTGACCTTTTTTAATAATCTTAAGCTGTGCATCCTTTACGATGTTTTCTGCTTTTCCAAGATCCACAAGAACTGTTTTTCCGTTTCGTGCAAGAATCTTTCCGCGTACCGTAAGCTTTTCCAAAACGGAATTTCTAAAGCGGCGTAAAACTGTAGAAAAGCGGTTGTTTCCAGTGCAGTAGAATGAGTTTTTAGAAATCTCAAGTCCCGTGCGGCCGGAATACATTGTGCTTGAAAGAGTCATATCGTTTTCGCCTTCACTTAGTGAAAGGATTATAAAATAATCAAAGCCACCGGCACGAGAATTCTTAAAGGCTTCACCGTAACCGCTTACAGGAGTAACCTGTGTTTTTACGCTTGTAATTGCAACGCCCGAAAAAATGTCTGCAGCGGCATTTGCAACAAGACGGTTTGTATCTGCATGTATAAATGACGAATTATTATCTTCATAGAACACTGCAATATTCCAGCGTGTTTTGTCTAAATAGAAAGGCTCTACATTCCACTTTTTGCCAAGAGTATCAGAAAGAAGATAATCAAAAGCTTCAATTTTATCATTAAGCTCTGTTAAAAGTTTTTTACCACCTGCGGCAGAAAGCTGTTCGGTGTTATATTCTTTTATAAATTTAAGCTGCTCAAGATAAAGCTCATGCATTCCGTTTATTTCAAGAATATCTGCATAAGCAGCACGGGCTTCGTAATTCATAGGATCAAGCAAAAGCGCTCGCTGGTATTCATAAACTGCACCGGAACCATCATAACGGGAAGCATACTGTTTTGCATTTGTTATATGAAATTGTGCATAAGTACTTCTTCTTGAATCTTCAAGTGGCAGCGTATTTCTTACTTCATTTTCCATTGCGCTGCGCATAATTTCATCCTGTGGATTAATTGAAAGTCCTGCGCTCCAGGTTTCAATTGCATCTGCAACGTTTCCAAGCTTACACTGAGAAACACCCTTTATAAACCATGCATTCGTATTCTTGCGGTTTCGGCTTATAAGATAATCGCTTATATCAATTACTTCCTTATATCTTGCCTGCTTATACAAAACTGTAGAAAGCATGTCGTAGGCCTTGTCGTAGTCGCTGTTTACTTCTACTGCAATACGGGCCTGCTTTTCGGCAGTAATATAATCGCCCTTCATAGAATAAATGATTGAAGCAAGATAATGAACTTCAGGTTCTCCTGAATAATAAGAAAGTGCCTGACGAAGATAATTTTCGGCTGCTTCTGACTGACCGCGCTCTGCATTTACAAGTGCCAGCGAAAGCAATGCCTTGCGGTTTGTGTTCTGTCGTTTGAGCGCTTCCATGTACTGATTTTGAGCACCAGAGAAACGACCTTCGTAAAGTTCAATTTCTGCAAGACCAAAATGCGCATCTATGTCGTTAGGATATTTTTTAAGGATGTTATTAAAGATTGCACGACCATCGTCTATGCGTCCAAGCGAAACATAAACCATTCCCTTAAGATTTTGAATGGCATTATTATTTTTTTCATATTTTTCTGCGTTTTCAAGATACTGCAGTGCAAGGTCAAATTCACCAAGCTTATAAGAGCATTCTGCAAGCTTGTACCATGCATCTGTGAAAGCAGGATTTTCGGCAGTTACTTCAAGGTAGTACTGAGAAGCCGAATAATAATTTTCATTTTGCTGGGCTTCCATTCCAAGATTGTATTTTTCGAGTACAACGGCAGAATTACCAGCGGCAAATAAAACCGGACTAACAAAGAGAAATGCTGCAACAACTGCAATTCGTTTATTCTTCATCATCTTTTTGATTTTCATTGTTTCTGATTACCTTGATAACGTTTATTCTATGCCCCTCCATGTCCTGAACTATAAAGTCATAGTTATTCCATGAAGATTTTTCATATTTTACAGGAACTTTTCCAAACAAATCGAATACAAATCCGCCGAGAGAATCAAAATCTTCGTTAGGGAAATCGGCATTAATAGTTTCATTCAAATCGTCTAAGTCTACGCGTGCATCACAAAGCCATACATTTTCGTTTATTGTAATTATGTCTTCGCGTTCCTTATCAAATTCATCCTGAATGTCGCCTACAATCTCTTCAATAATATCTTCCATTGTGACAATTCCAGAAATTCCGCCGTATTCATCGATTGCCATTGCGATATGAAGGTGATGTCGTTTGAATTCGCGCAGCAGAGAGTCTATACGCTTGCTTTCCGGTACAAAATATGGTTTACGGATGATTTTCAAAAGTTCAACAGGCTTGTTTTCGGCAAAGGTTTTAAGAAGATCCTTTACATAAAGCACGCCGACTACATTGTCTATGGAATCTGTATAAACAGGAAATCGCGAATGCCCGCTTGCAATGATTTTTGTTACAAGCTCATCCTTTGGTGTGTCAGAAGAAATAAAGTCAACGTCAATTCGAGGAACCATAACTTCCTTTACAGAAGTGATTGAAAGGTCTTCTACACCCTGAATCATATCCTTTTTTTCTTCATTGAGGATTTTCTGTTCAATTATGTCGTTTTCGTCGGCTGTTTTTGCCGCATTTTTCTTTTTGTGTCCAAACAAACTCATTTTATAATAATTTCATCCTTTAATTTTTCAAGTATATTTTCCTGCAGAACAAGCATTTCGCACACTGGTGCAACACCTTTTTCTATATGCTCTTCGCCGTGGTCCATTCCGTTTAAGTGAAGCAGACCATGAACTAAAAGCCGTTTTAATTCTGCATTTGTGTTCTCATTAAAATATTCGGCATTTACAGGTAATGTTTCAAGGCTGATTGCTATATCGCCAATACATTTCCATTTGCCTTCTTCGTCTTCGTATTCTTCGTCGTTTTCAAAAGATAAAACATCTGTAGGAGCATCTATGTTACGATAAGAAGAATTAAGTTCCCGTATATATTCGTCGTTGCAGAAAAGAACGGAGATTTCTTCCTGATCAAAACCAAGCTCTTTTGCAGCAATTGCAATAAAGGCTTCGGTTTTATCAAGCCATTCCGGTTCGTGTATCCCCTCCTGTACCGAAACAAAAATCCTATTTGACATTCTTTTCTGCCACCTTTTTCTTTTCGTCAGTTTTTACAGGCCGTTCTTGTTTTTCGGGAATTTTATCCTTTTTATCCTGCACATCTTGTTTCTTCACTTCATCTTGTTTCTCAACTTTTTCCTGATTTTCCTGCTGCTTCACTGCGTCAGGATCCTGCTGATCAGGATATTCAATACGGCTGTGATAAAAGCCTGCAAGAATCTGCACAAACGATTCCTTAATTTTTGTAAGGTCACGGTATGTCAATTCACAATAGTCAAGCTGATGTGCTTCAATCTTTGCATTAATCAAAGTTGTAATGAAAGTTTCCAAACGAGGAATAGAAGGATTTTTTAGAGTATGACATGCAGCCTCTACAGTATCTGCGAGCATTACTACTCCACTTTCCTTTGTGGTAGGAGGCTTTCCAGGGTAAGCAAAATCTTCAGGAGAAAGGGTTGGATCTTTTTCCTTAGCTTCATTATAAAAATACTGAATTACGCTGTTTCCGTGATGTTCAGAAATAACGTCGATGATTACCTGCGGAAGATGCATCTGGCGTGCTTTTTCAATTCCCTTCTTTACATGACTCTTAATGATTGTTGTATAAAGATTTGGATTGATGTCGTTTTTGCGTTCGCTTTCGCCCTGCTGATTTTCTACAAAGTATTCGCTCTGATCAATTTTACCAATATCATGATAGTAACCGCCAACGCGTGCAATAAGAGGATTTGCTCCAATTTCGCGGCAGGCAAATTCTGCAAGCTGAGAAACCATCATAGAATGCTGGTAAGTACCACTTGCGGTAATACACATCTTTTTAAGCAATGAGGCATTTGTATCACTAAGATCCATAAGACGGAAAACAGATGCTGTATTGAGCATGTATTCAAGCGGAGTTAAAAGTCCGAGTGTTAAAATACCCGAAAGGAAACCGTTACACAAAATGCCAAGAAACAGCTTTATATTTGGAGCAAAGGTTTCATTAAAAATCACAATAAGAAGTACAAAGAAAACAAGGTCAGTCAAAGCAAGAATAATACCAGCAAACACAAGATCAATTCTTCGCTCAACCTTGCGTACAATTGCAACGGAACACAATGAAGTTGAAAGTGTAAACAGGAACGGAACAATTTCCCAGTTGCCTGAGCCAAGCACTGCAAATGCCATTACAAACGAAAATAAAACTGCAGAACTCTGACCATACAAAATTGTAATAATCATTGCAAAAAGACTTGCCGGTATAATTATACAAAGTGCATACGGCGTTGAACAAATAGGAAGCTTTGAGCCGAACGAAGCTGCAAAGAAAAGTATTAATAGGAATATTACCTGAAGCAGCGGTTCCTGCAGTTTAATTTTTCTGCCAAACGGAAGCAGCGAAAACAAAAGGTAATACATTATTGAAATGACAAGAAGATACAAAAGCTTGTTTGCAAATGCCCTGTAATCAATGTACAGCGGAGAAGCAATCATTTTCTGAAGCTTTGCATATGCTTCTTCCGTAATTTCAAATCCTTTTTTAATAATTTTTTCACCTGCAATAATCGTTACAGGATTAGCGTCGTCGGCAGGAATATTTTTTTCGGCAATAATAGTTCTGTCCGAAATTTGTCCTATTTCAAAATCTTCAATCGAGAAGTTTGCAACTGTTTCGCTTGTCGTGATTTTTGCAAAAACAAGTGCCGAAACTGCGATGTAGCCTAAAATAAGTAAAAGCAAAAAAGGATATTTAGTTTTAATATACTGACCTGCCGAAGCAAAGAAGACAGCAACAGGATTCTTTTTTTCATTTGCTTTATTATTCTTCTGTTTGTTTTTCATGTTCGTAAGCCCTTACAATTTTTTTAACAAGACGATTCCTTACAACATCTTCTGCCGTAAGCTCCATAAAGCCTATATCTTCTATTTTATATAAAATACTAATTGAATGCACCAGTCCGCTAACATGTTTTTTAGGAAGGTCTGTCTGGGTTGGGTCTCCGGTTACAAAAACCTTTGAGTTTTCACCCATACGAGTAAGGAACATCTTCATCTGCGAAACAGTCGTGTTCTGTGCTTCATCCAGAATAATTACCGCATTATTAAGCGTGCGTCCCCTCATGTATGCAAGCGGCGCAACTTCTATTATACCTGCTTCCGTAAGCTTGCGTACAGTCTCAACGCCAACAATTGTTTCCATTGCATCCTTGAGCGGTCGCAGATACGGATTTATTTTCTGTTCAAGATCTCCCGGTAAAAATCCAAGACTTTCTCCTGCTTCTACAACCGGACGAGTAATAATGAGTTTGTTTTTTTTATGAGACAAAACAAGCCGAAGTGCTTCTGCAACAGCAAGGAATGTTTTACCGCTTCCTGCACTACCCGTACAGAAAACCATATCTTTTGTTTGAAGAAGATTTATATATTCTGCCTGATGCTGTGTTCGCGGATAAACTTTTTTTGCAGCACCGGGTACAGTAATTGAAATTTCATCTGCATTAACCTTGCGCTGTGTATTCAAAACGGAAACGACAACATCTTCGCTGTTCATCCCTCCGTCATTAATTTCATCAACAATGCGGTCTATTATAAATTGAAATTTTTCGCAGGTTTCTTTGTCGCCCGATTCAATAGAAAGTTCATTTCCTCTGGTAAAAACAGACACCCCTAAACTTTCTTCGATGAGTCTTAAATTGCTGTCATTCGTACCACACACGCAGGAAATAGTATTGTTGTCCGGTACGACTATGGTATATTCTCCCAAGATATCCTCTATATATATATTTTATATTGCAAAAACATTATATTCAAGCATTATTTTAATACCCACAAGGCCTTGTCATCTGCTTCCTTGTATTCGTGAGTGAGATTTGTTTTAATGCTTTCCATTGGATTCCATACAATACCAATAGAAACATACGGGTCGAACACATATTTTTGCGTACCGTTTACCTTTACAATTTTTGGTTCAAACTTGCAAGACATATTAAAATTCCAGTCGTGAAGCTCATGTGTAAGTGTAAGATTGAAGGTTTTGAGCTTAAAGCCTGACGCTTCCCTGTTTTTGCGTGAAGCATCCTTTTCCCAGCCCCAGCCGTTTACGCCATAAATACCAAAAGACTGAATGATATCTGCACCAATTCTTGAAATAAAGTTATTTCCATAGAAGCTGTCGCCTGCATATTTTCCCTGATCCTGGAAATACCAGTAAATTGATGAGTTTCTTGTAGTTGCCGAAACAGTAAGCTTTAAGAAGCTGTTAATATTAAAGGTAAGCGACGGTGAAATTGAAAAATAACTGTTTGTTGGTTTTATAAAGTCATAATTAATGTTTGTAGAAAGTCCCGGAGTCCAGGTTATTCTGTTCAACCAGTGATAATGAGTTTTTGTCGGAAGTGAATAAGAAAGCGAAACGGAATATGGAGTAAACTCTTTGTCCCTGCGCTGAATGTATCCCTTTTTGCCGTCATCATTTGCCTTAAGAATATACAAATCATATTTATATGTATAAGAGCTTGTATAAGAAACCGAAAGCTGCTTGTAAGAAAGTGAAAGCTTAAGACTTTCGGCATGCTTTTCTTTTTTTTCTGTATTGTCGTTGTAAACATAATTGAAAGATTCTGAAAATTTAAGCGTTGAATTAAAAAGGTTTACAGACATAGACTGCTGCAACGGCTGATATTGAAGAGTTTTATCATCCTTGCTCTTTTCATAAACACCTGAACTCAAGCTGAAATTAACATATGGGAAAACAAGATTAAGGGAGCCGGTGTATTTAGCAGTCAAAGGCTTTAATGTAGAAGAAAAAACGATTGTCTGCTTGAACTTTGAATCAAGCTCCTTCATGCCAAGCGTAAAGCTCAACGAGTTTGCAGTAATGCTTTCTGTATCTTCCCAGTCAAGCCATTTTGTTTCCCAGTCTGGATTATCTGCATCGCCCGTAAATTTTTTGCGGTAGATTTTCATTGTGTTGTTCCAGGTGATTCCCGTATCAGAGAAAGCCGGAACATATGCAAAAGGTTTAATGCTGATTGAGTTTGTATTTGTAAGATTTCTTGCCTGTGCAGTATAGTCTGCTTTTATAAGATTCTTTTTATCGTTTTCTGAATATCCGTCTGTGTTTGGATGCGCCTGCCACAAAGGATCATACGAAAGGGAATTCTTCATAGAAAAGAATGAGCCGCCATAACCAAGATTACTTGTTAAAGAAAGCGGAATCTTAAATGTGTACATTGAAGAGCGGAGCTTTTGCCAATCAAAATCCTCAGGAGTTTTAAGATACTTCTTTCCATCTTTGTCTGTAGCACTGTAAGCAATCTGAGTATTCAAGTTTGAGTTTATGGTGTAATCAAGTCTGTAAGTTAATCCCGAAATTGTAACTGCACTTGCAGTTGAAGCGCTTAATTCTGGAAGAACTGGTGATGGAAGAGAATCCTTTTTTTCTTCTGTCTGAGCTGGTGTTTCTGCTTGAGCCACGGCGTTATTTTCTTCAGCTTCGGCTTCAGCAGCTTTTTCAGCTTCTTCCTGTTTTCTCTTTTCTTCTTCTGCAGCCAGCTGACTTTCCGTTTTTAAATCATCAGGCTTTTCAAGAACCGCAGGATAATTTACTTTTTTGGAATCTGCAGAAACCTGCTTTAAAGGCCACTGGAACAAAGTACCTGAAACTGCAAGAGTTGCATTTGCAGGATTTACCTGATTTGGATAATAGAATGAACGCTCAGGTGTATAAGTTTTCCAGTCGTTATCAATGTTATATCTTTCGTCTGAAGTTAAAGTTTTTTCATCAAGCTGAAGCGTATTAATATTTATTGAAGATTTTAAATTAAATGAAACTGTATTTACGAACGGCTTAATTACAGATGGAAGCACCGGCGCATATGATGCATCAAGCTTCCAAACAAGACTGTTTACAGAACTTACTGTAGTTTTTGGAGCTTCCTTGTTTTCGGTTTCATTACTCATTTCTATAAGATATGAAATCCAGTCCATAGACTCTTCGCGAGTTTTAAAATCTCCATAAAAATACGGATCTGAATAAACCGGCAATGAGATTGTGAGTCTGAACGGCTTTGAAAGCGTAAAGTCAAGATTTGCTCCATAACGGAACGGAAGCTTTAAACCTAAGAAATTTGATTTGTCGTAGTAAATGTTTCCTGAATTTGCAATTGCAGAATATTCTGTGTCTTTCAGGAAAATCGTATTACTAAAACCAAACAGCATATTAAAATTTAGGTTTGTAATATATTCTTTTGAAGGCTTGAGCTTTCCGTCAATTCCGACCATGCCTCCAAGATTTGCATACCAGTCGCCAAGAAGCTTTATATATGTTGAGGTGTCTCCATGATAGCTTTCGTCAAGATTATGAAGCATGAGTCCCTGTCGTTCCTGCTCCTTTAATTCAGTTGGCTTCATAAAATTATAAACAGCCTTGAGAGATTCTTCCGTAGAAGATTCTGCTGTACTTGAAGAAGTTGACGAGTTTGAAGAGCTTGAAGAATTAGAATTACTTAAAGGCTTACGGCCCATTAAATAAAAAGTTGTCTGAACGTATTTTCCTTCGCGTTGCTTTGAACCAAAAACAGGATTAAAAATAAGTTCATCCTTCGGATAATAGAACGCAGGAAAATATAAAACAGGAACAGGACCTACATAAAGAAGCGCATTTAAAAATGCAAATTCACCGCCGGGAAGCAGCCATGTTCTTGAAGCATCAATATGCCAGTGAGGATCTTCTGCATCGCAGAATGTGAGGCTTGAGTTTTTAAATGCAATCGTATTGTCTTCGCTTTTTCCAAATATGTCTGAGAATACAATAAGCGTAGAACCCGAAGGAAGATTAAGTGCATCGCTTTTTGTCTGAACAACCCTTCCGTCGTCAAAAATACCTTCAAGTGTTGAAGTATTCATAAGCAAAGATGATGCAGTTGTAGTTTCACCACCTTCTGATGAGCTTTTTGTAAGGATTTCTACATTGCCTTCGGCGTAAAGCATTTCGGTCTTGCGGTCATAAATTACCTTGTCTGCCTTGATTTCAGAAACGGTACTACCCTTTTTTACTGATATTTCTACGCTGCCTTCAAGCACAATCGTATCTTGTGAATCATCAGAAGATTTTTCATTTTTTTCGTAAGTTGTCTGACGGGCATTTGTAATAGTAATTACAGTTACTTCTTCGGAAGAGGATTGGGCGTAAAGGCATGTCATACCGGCGAGCATGATTATTGAGAGAATAAATGCCTTTATTAAACGTGGATTGCCGCGCTTCGCTCGCAATGACGTCCTCCTACTTAAGATCCTGCAAAAAAGCTGCGGTATGACTTTTTTTACACTTGGCAACTTCTTCGGGGGTTCCGCAGGTTACTAAAGTTCCGCCCTTGTTACCGCCTTCTGGTCCCAAGTCAATTATATAATCACACTGCTTTATAACATCAAGGTTATGTTCAATCATTACAACTGTGTTACCGTTATCTACAAGCCGCTGAATTACAGCCATAAGCTGCTTTACGTCTGCAAAATGAAGTCCTGTTGTAGGTTCGTCTAAAATGTAAAGAGTTTTGCTTGTAGCAGGTCGTGCAAGTTCGTTTGCAAGTTTTACACGCTGAGCTTCACCGCCACTAAGGGTAAGTGCATTCTGTCCAAGCTGAATATAACCAAGTCCAACTGACTGAAGAGTTGCAATCTTTCTATATATATGAGGAATACTCTGGAAAAAGTCGCATGCTTCGTCAATGCTCATGTTAAGTACGTCGTTTATAGATTTTCCTTTATATTCAACTTCGAGAGTTTCGTGATTAAAGCGTTTTCCGCCGCAGACTTCACACTGAATGTAAACGTCTGGAAGGAAGTTCATTTCTATTACAATTTCACCGGCACCCTGACAATTTTCGCAGCGGCCGCCTTTTACGTTAAAGCTGAATCTACCCTTCTGGTAACCGCGTGCCTTTGATTCCGGCAGGCTTGCAAAAAGGTCTCTGATTGCGTCGAATACGCCGACATAAGTTGCAGGGTTACTTCTAGGGGAACGACCGATTGGAGACTGGTCAATATTAATAACTTTATCTACGCCTTCAATTCCTTCTACACTGTCGCACTCTCCCACAGGATAGTTTGTTCGCATTATTTTATTACTTACAGCCGGATACAAAATATCGCTCATGAGTGTAGACTTACCGCTGCCGCTGACGCCTGTTATACATGTAAAAGTTCCAAGCGGAATCTGAACGCTTACATCTTTGAGGTTGTGTTCACGCGCTCCGTTTATCTTTATAAACTTTCCGTTGCCGGGACGGCGTTCTTTTGGAATATCCATGCGAAGCGTTCCCGCAAGATACTGACCTGTAAGACTTTCCTTTACTTTTGCAACTTCATCTGGAGTGCCAGCTGCAACAACACGCCCGCCGTTCACACCTGCACCAGGTCCAAGATCAATAAGATAATCTGCAGTGCGCAAAGTCTGTTCATCATGTTCTACAACGATTACTGTGTTTCCGTTGTCGCGCAAGTTGAGCAAAGTGTCTATAAGTCGCTGGTTATCTCTCTGGTGCAAACCTATACTTGGTTCATCAAGAATATACATAACGCCGCAGAGCGCCGAACCAATCTGTGTAGCAAGACGGATACGCTGAGCTTCACCACCACTTAAAGTTTCGGCAGCGCGTTCCATTGTAAGATATTCAAGACCTACATCGCGCAAGAATCGCAGGCGGGCACGGATTTCTTTAAGAATCTGAGTTGCAATCTGTGCTTCGCTTTCTGAAAGGTCAAGATTATCAAAAAAGTCAATTGATTCTGCAACAGACATTTTACAAAGCTCATAAATATTTTTTCCGTTGACAGTAACACCAAGTGCTTCGGGGCGTAAGCGCATTCCATGACAGGCAGAACATTCATGAATAGCCATGAACTTTTCTTCTATATTTGTGCGCATTGCCTCGCTCCAGGCTTCGCGGTGACGTCGTGTCATTTCTTTTACAACACCAATCCACGGGCGGTTATATTCGGAATAGCCTTCTCCACTCTGCTTCTGATAAATCCAGTGAAGCTTTTTAGAGTCAGAGCCGTTCCACATAAAATCAAACTGTTCAGGTGTTAGCTGGTCAAAAGGTGTGTCCAGAGTAAATCCCGCTGCTTCTGAAACTGCAGTAAAAATACTTCTGTTCCATTCAGAGGTCGGTGTAAAAAACGGAAGTCCGCCTTCGTTAAAACTGAGCGACTTGTCCGGAAGGATTTTGTTATAATCCCATTCCATTTTTTCGCCAAGACCTGTACATTCAGGACAGGCACCAAAAGGATTATTGAAAGAAAAAAGTCGTGGCTGCAGGTCCGGAATAGAAATACCGCAGTCGGGACACGCATTTTTCTGGCTGAAGAATACTTCTGTTGTTTTGTCGTCGTCGGGATCCTGGCGGGTTACTATTACAATTCCGTTTGCATTCTTAAGCGCAATTTCAATTGAGTCTGCAAGGCGTGAACGAACTTCTTCAGATTTTTTTATTCGGTCTACAACAATTTCAATCGTGTGCTTTTTCTGTTTATCAAGTTTAATTGAATCTTCAAGCTCTGCCATTACGCCGTCAATTCTGGCACGCACAAAGCCTGATTTTTTAGCATCTTCAATTATCTTTGTATGCTCACCTTTTTTTCCGCGAATAACAGGAGCAAGCACCTGCATTTTAGTACCATCCGGCCATGCCATGATTGTATCAATAATCTGGTCTACAGACTGCTCGCGAATTTCCCTTCCGCACTGAGGACAATGAGCATGACCTGTTCGTGCAAAAAGCAAACGGTAAAAATCATAAATCTCAGTAATCGTTCCAACAGTAGAACGGGGATTTTTATTAGTAGATTTCTGTTCAATAGAAATAGCAGGAGAAAGCCCTTCGATAAGGTCTACATCAGGCTTGTCCATGCGACCAAGAAACTGACGGGCATACGAAGAAAGCGATTCCATATAGCGGCGCTGACCTTCTGCAAAAAGAGTATCAAATGCAAGTGACGATTTTCCAGAACCGCTGAGCCCCGAAATTACTACGAGTTTATTTCTTGGTAAAGTTACATCTATATTTTTAAGGTTATGCTCCCGCGCACCCCGTATTACAATCTTTTCTTCTGCCATAATTAGTCTATTATAGCGTATTTGTAAGTTTATAACAAACGGATTTGTTCAGACCTAACGGTCTTCACTCTTTAAAGAGAGCGTCGTTAGACGCGAACAAATCCGCTTGTTAATCAATATTCTAGTTTATATTTATTAATTATACCTTATACTTTCCACTCAGTGCCAGCATAGCAAAAAAATACAAACAGTTATCGTAATAGCGGCGTTCACCCATTCGTAGTGGAGTATCCCAGAAGCGTCGGACTATTTTTTCGGCAGCGTTGGCGGCAGCTGGAGAACATGCAAGCGTTGTCTGGGCCAGTGTAGCGAGCAAGCCTACAGGATGAAGCGCTTTTTCTTCAGTACCATCAGGGAGCAAAACAGGACTTCCGTCTATGTGATATTTTTTATAGTCTGCAGGATCAATATCTGCAAAAAAGTTCACAAGATTATCCGCAATTTTTTCAAAAGCCGGAGTATGACCGTGCCACAAAGAATCCAAACCGATATTTGCGCCTGTTCTGTATGCATCGCTGTAAAAATCTCCGTGCTCTGGCGGCGGACCAAACGGATTAGGTGTTCCGTCAAAGTTTCCGTATTCAGGATTCATACCGGTAACAGGATGGCATGCCTTTGCAAGATACTCACGGCTTGCTTCTTCTGCACGCTTCCAGAAAGGTCTATCTTCTTCATCAGCCCAGAGTGCAAAATAATGATAAAAATGCATAAGATGATAAGAAGGATCTGTAAACGGACATGCCGGCACAAAAAGAACATAAGCGTTATCTGCATTCCACATAGGAAACTTCTGGTGAATACATGTATGCAAAATGCGGCGTGCCCACATGGTGTAATTGTAAATGCTTTCGCCTTCTGCATCGCCCCACTTGCGGCCTGCTAAAAAAAGTGCCATTGCAAAAAACTCTTCACCGTCTGGCGCTGGTCCCCATGCATTTTTCTTACCGTCAGGTCCAACAGACCATGCAAAATACCCGGCCATCGGGCCTTCTGTCATATACATAAAATCAACTGCAAACTTCCACATGCGGTCAAAAATATCCTTACGGTCATTCATAACGCACATCATCATGCCGTAAGACATTCCTTCCGTTCGGGCATCGCAGTTTCCAGTATCCATAAAGTAACCTGTGTCACCTATACCTTCAAAATAAAAGCGGCTCCATGGTTTTTCAAAAATTTCGCTGAATGTATCGGCCACTCTCTTGTCAATTTCTTCCTGGCTGTAGCCATAATCTAAAAAAGTGTTTTTCATATGAGTCAATAATACTGAAGATTTGAATTATTTTGAAGAGTCAGAACCCGCAGCCGTAGAAGAAAAACGAGAAAGAAAGAGCTTTGTGCGTTCCTGCTTAGGATTATCTATAATATCGCGGGCACTTCCTTCTTCTACAATAATGCCACCATCCATAAAAATGATGTGTGTAGAAATATCGCGTGCAAAGGCCATTTCGTGAGTTACAACAACCATAGTCATCTTTTCGGCAGCAAGCTCTTTTATAACTGCAAGGATTTCGCCTGTTAGTTCAGGGTCAAGCGCACTTGTAGGTTCATCAAAAAGCAGAACATTAGGCTTAAGTGCAAGCGCTCGTGCAATAGAAACACGCTGCTGCTGACCACCACTAAGCTGGCACGGATAAGAATCTGCTTTAGCGGCAAGTCCCATTCGCTCGAGCAAAGTCATTGCTGTCTGGAGGGCTTCTTCCTTAGATTTTTTAAGTACCCTAATCTGAGGCTGCATGACATTCTGCAGAACTGAATAATGCGGAAAAAGATTGAAATTCTGAAAGACAAGTCCGCTCTGTAAAATTATGTTGTGGCGCTGTTCTTTACTGCAGTATTCTCCGTTTTGCACCAGAGTCTGCCCGCAGATAGTAATGGTTCCGTCAGTTACTTCTTCAAGCTGAGAAATACATCTTAGGATTGTAGATTTTCCGGAACCGCTCGGGCCGATTATACTAAGAACCTGGCCCTTTTCTACAGTAAAAGAAATGTCTTTTATAACATCAAGAGTCCCAAATGATTTTTTGAGGTTTGTAACGCTAATTATAGTATCCAAGCTTCTTCTCCAACTGTCTGAAAACCACTGAGACAACCCAGTTCATAAAAAA
>JAEEGL011939183.1_pt1 | contig 40676 bp, 36 predicted proteins | sample 9134231 | NCBI WGS metagenome assembly JAEEGL01 (sample SAMN16246548, study PRJNA631951) | gut metagenome | biome: gut microbiome; feature: rumen; material: fiber-attached | host: Bos | place: Iran: Karaj | collected 2018-10
GCGCGACATCTGTCCGTGCGACACGGCCAAGGTGTTCCAGCCCGCTCACGTGGCAGCCATCCTCCACTTCCTCGGCCCGGCTCCGGACGAAGAAGATTACGCTGCTATGGCTGCGTAATCTTCAGTTCATAGTTCATAATGCATAGTTCATAGTTGGGCGTAATCGGCGCGAGAAGGGGTTGTAGGGCAAAAGTCTGAATGGCAAAAATAGATGTATTATCTTTGCAGCGTGAATAGTCTTGTATGCGCATAACCAAAACTTTTTTTCTTAACTCTTAACTCTTAATTCTTAACTCTTAACTCATAATTCTTAACTCTTAATTCTTAATTCTTAACTATTTAAAACTATGCCTATTACTTATCAGATTGTGGGTTGCACCAACCCTAATGGTGCCGAGGGCGTCGACTACGCCACCAACCGTCAACTGAAGCGCGTGCCGAGCGAACTGCTCGCGTAAAAGTCTGTCCCCCCTTCGGAGGGACAGAGGTCAACGAGTCAACAGGTCGACAAGACAACAAGTCTGTACCCAACGTGTTGACCCGTTGACCTAAAAAAACTTCAATCTTAAATTTACAATCTTCAATCTTATGAAAACTCTTCCATGAAAAAAGATTCTCGAAGTCCTTGTAGCCATACTGACGGCCATCATCGGAGCCCTGACTTTCCACAGCTGCCGCTGAGCCGTACCGCGCCCCCTTTAAGGACGCTCGTCCTTGCCCTCATCGCCCTCACCCTCCTGGGTTGAAGGCTTTTTTTCGAAACACAGTTAAAAACTCAAATAAATTTGACTATCGTCGAATTTTCGCTCGGCTTGCACTACTTTTAATCCCCCTTCGGGGGTTTTTAAGTAGGCTGCGCCTCGGAAAAACTCAAATAAATTTGGTTTTTCGCTCGGCTTGCACTACCTTTGTCACGTGAACGTTTACAACCATTCTTAACCCCCATTCCCTACGTGAGTTACCTGATTCTCCCCCCGAACTACCGCCCGCTGCTCGACGCAAAGCAGACCGAGCAGGGCATCAAACAGATTAAGGATTTCTTCCAGCAGAACCTGAGCACCGAACTGCGTCTGCGCCGCGTGACGGCCCCGCTGTTCGTGCTGAAAGGGCTGGGCATCAACGATGACCTCAACGGCGTGGAGCGCGCCGTCAACTTCCCCATCAAGGACATGGGCGACGCCCGTGCCGAGGTGGTGCACTCGCTGGCAAAATGGAAACGCCTGACGCTGGCTGAATATGCCGTGCAGCCCGGCTACGGCATCTACACGGACATGAACGCCATCCGCGCCGACGAGGAGCTGGGCAACCTGCACAGCCTCTACGTGGACCAGTGGGACTGGGAGCGCGTCATTCGCCCTGCCGACCGCACGCTGGACTACCTGCGCCGCATCGTCCGCCGCATCTACGCCGCCATGCTGCGCACGGAGTACATGATCAGCGAGGTCTATCCGCAACTCACCCCGTCGCTGCCCGATGAAATCCACTTCATCCACAGCGAGGAGCTGTTGCAGCGCTACCCCGACCTCTCGGCCAAGGAGCGCGAGCACGCCATCGCCCGCGAATACGGCGCGGTGTTCATCATCGGCATCGGCGGACAGCTCTCCGACGGGCAGCCGCACGACCTGCGCGCCCCCGACTACGACGACTGGAGCACGCCCAACAGCGACGGCTTCAAGGGGTTGAACGGCGACATCATCGTCTGGAACGAGACGCTGGGCCGCTCGTTTGAACTCTCGTCGATGGGCATCCGCGTGGACAAGGAGTCCATGCTGCGGCAGCTGCGCCTGTGCGGACAGGAGGCTCGCGAGGCACTCTACTTCCACCAGCGTCTGCTGCGCGACGAGCTACCCCTGAGCGTGGGCGGCGGCATCGGGCAGAGCCGCCTGTGTATGCTGCTGCTGAAGAAAGCCCACATCGGCGAGATTCAGGCCTCCATCTGGCCCGAGGATATGGTGAGCCAGTGCGCCGCTGCAGGAATACCGCTGATTTGATTTACGATTTGATAGCGTACGTCCCATGAATGTTCGCATTGACGAGAGTTGGAAGGCAGTGCTCCAGCCGGAGTTCGACAAGCCGGAGTTCGAACGGCTGACGGCCTTCGTGCGACAGGAATACACCCGCGGCACGTGCTATCCCCCTGCGGGACTCATCTTCAATGCCTTCGACCACTGCCCCTTCGACAAGGTAAAGGTGGTCATCATCGGCCAGGATCCTTACCATGAGCCCGGGCAGGCCAACGGCATGTGCTTTTCCGTCAGCCCGACGACACCCATGCCCCCCTCGCTGGTGAACATCTTCAAAGAGATTCAGAACGATCTCGGCACGCCGCCTCCCGCCAACGGTGACCTCACCCGCTGGGCCGACCAGGGCGTGCTGCTGCTCAACGCCACGCTCACCGTCCGCGCCCATGCGGCAGCCTCGCACCAGCGGCAGGGCTGGGAGGAGTTTACCGATGCCGTCATCCGCGTGCTGAACGAGCAGCGCGACAACCTCGTGTTCATCCTCTGGGGCTCGTCAGCCCAGCGCAAGGGCGCCATCATCGACCGTGCACGCCATCTGGTGCTCACCAGCGTACACCCCTCGCCCCTCAGCGCCCATGCCGGCTTCTTCGGCAACCACCACTTCAGCCGCGCCAACGACTACCTCGTGCAGCATGGCCAAACGCCGATAGATTGGTAGTCAATCTATAATCGATAAATGACGATTGATAATTGATAATTCACATATAATATGCAGTTTCACAGAATCCTCCTCAAGCTCAGCGGCGAAAGCCTGATGGGCGAACAACGTTACGGCATCGACGAGAAACGTCTGGCCGAGTATGCCCAGCAAATCAAGGAAATCCACGACCTCGGCGTGCAGATTGGCATCGTCATCGGCGGTGGCAACATCTTCCGCGGGCTCACCGGAGCCGGCAAGGGCTTCGACCGCGTGAAGGGCGACCAGATGGGCATGCTGGCTACCGTCATCAACAGCCTCGCCCTCAGCAGCGCCCTCACCGCAGCGGGCGTCCCCACACGTGTGCTCACCGCCATCCGCATGGAGCCCATCGGCGAGTTCTACACGAAGTGGAAGGCTATCGATGCCCTCGAGCGGGGCGAAGTGGCCATTTTCAGCGCCGGCACAGGCAACCCCTACTTCACCACCGACACTGGCTCGTCGCTGCGTGCTATCGAAATTGAAGCCGACGTCATGCTCAAGGGCACGCGCGTCGATGGCATCTACACCGCCGACCCCGAGAAAGACCCCACAGCCACCAAGTTCACGGACATCACCTACAAGGAGGTGCTGTCGCGCGGACTGAAGGTGATGGACCTCACGGCCATCTGCATGTGCCAGGACAACAACCAGCCCATCTACGTCTTCAACATGGACGTCGTGGGCAACCTACGCAAGGTTATCGACGGCCAGCCCATCGGCACACTGGTGCATAACTAGTGAAGCTACGCAGGGATTGACTGCGTTGTGATTACGTTAGGATTGACTGCGTCGATCCCATTGGCTGGCGCCAGCCATCCTACAAAAATCTTAAAGGCTCCGAAGAATTGAAAGTAAACTTTCCTCTTCAAAGCCTTTTTTCTTTTGTGATCCCGTTGGGATTCAAACCCAAGACCTTCAGAACCGGAATCTGACGCTCTATTCAGCTAAGCTACGGGACCGACATACGTCCTTACGAGGGACTTTTGCGGGTGCGAAGATACGGCTTTTTCGGAAATTGGCCAAAAATAGGGGGAGTTTTTGCAGGGGATTAAACAAAAATGGGTATATTTGCGCCATGAAAAGACAGATTCCTTTTATTCTTTTGGTGCTTCTTGTGCTGGCAGGATGCGGCACGGGAACGGGTAATATGCCTCGTATCATCTTGGATACGGACATGGGTAACGACATTGACGATGCGCTGGCGCTGGCTGCCATGAACCGCTATATCGACGAGGGACAGGCACGTGTGCTCGCCATCGGCATGAGCAAGGAGGGCGCAGCAGCGGCTGACTTTACGGACATCGTGCAGACGTGGTATGGTCATGGGGATATTCCCATAGGGCGTGTGTCGGCAAACACAGGGCCGAAGACAACGGACATCCACTACACCGACCGCGTGTGTGCACTGAAGGACGAGGCTGGGGCGCCGTTGTTTGCCCAGACATTCGAGAGCAAAGATGGAGCCCTGCGGCCAACCACAGACGAACTATATCGGCGTGTGCTGGCAAAGCAGAAAGACCACTCCGTCACCTTCGTCACGGTGGGCTTTTCGACGAACATGGCTTCGCTATTGGCGACTCCGGCAGACGACATCTCCCCGCTCACGGGGGCTGAGCTAGTGGCGCGCAAAGTGAAAGAGCTGGTGATGATGGCAGGCAATATGGCGGAAGCCTCGGGCGAATTCAATGTGGTGCAGGACATCGTGGCTGCCCGCAAGGTATTTGCCGAGTGGCCTACACCGATTGTCGTTTCGCCCTTTGAGCTAGGCTCAAGAGTAAAATTCCCCCACACAAGAGTGAAGGACCTCGCCGGAGGAGAGCAGCCAAATCCCGTTGCAGAAGCCTACCGATTCTATTTAGGACCGGACTACGATGCGTGCAGCTGGGATCCGACGGCGCTCATCTATGCGGTGGAGGGCGAAAGTATGTTTACGCTTTCTCCTGCGGGCAAAATAGAGGTTGACAATAAGGGCATCACCCGCTTCACACCGGCACCTGAAGGAAAGCACCGCTACCTTATCGCCGACATCAAACAGGTCATGGCGCTAACGCTGCATCTGGTGGAGCTGACGACTACAGCCCGCGAATAACCTGCCGCAGATTGGTAGCAAGGGAGGTATTATAACCCTGCGAGAAATAAACGACACGGCCGAAGGAGTCGGCAATAACGATGACGGGAAGTCGGTCGAAATCGGTGCTGCAGCCTGTGCTGAGCTCGTGAGCCAACGCCTCAGGAACGACACGCCCGGTGAGTGCCATGCGCTGCATCGTGCCACTCGTGGTGACAAGAGCTTCGCGCGAGAGGGGATGGAGTTCCACGAAGGGACGTCCCCAGGCAGCGAAGTCGTCTTTCATTCCGTCAAGCAGTCCACGCGCATGAACGGAGGGCTCGTCCTTTTCGCCCATGATAGCCAAGGCGTAGTAGCCACGCCCCGTGTAGGGAAGCAGTGGGTCAGCATCGAAATGGCCTATAACGGCAATATTTTCCAATGCCTCACGCATAACAAGGGGAACAACAACTGGTTTATCAGGCAAAAAACCAGAATCCTCCGACCCGGTGGCAACCCCCGCAAACTCCATGTGTGCCAGCACGGCACCCGAAGCCAAACGGGTGCCAGAGGTAATCAGGTAATACCCCTTGTCCACCTCGTAGGGACGGCGTAGCAGGGTCTCCCACGATGCCAGTGTGCCCGCCTCTGTGGCCTCACCCTCCTCGAAGTTATAGAGGTGAGCCACACCGTCGTTGAGCGACGACAGGGTGAAATGGGTGTAGTAGATGGGATTGGGGAGGAAGGGCTGTGGAGTGTATTGGGCTGCTATCCAACCTTTCTCAGCGGTCGTTAGCGAACTATTCGTGCTCGGAGATGCGGTGACTGCCTGCCATTCTCCTTGCCAGCGGTACTGCGTCTGGGCAGTCACCTCGTTGATGCGGGCTTCGAAACCGAGGGCGCGGCAGAGAGCAACGAAGAAGATATTGCGGTTCAACTCGTCGCAGACACGATAGTTCCACACCGCGATGGGGGCCATGCGGAGGCTCTGGGGGTTCTGGTCCTCCACCACGCGGATATTCTTGCACGTCCAAGCCCACACCTCAGCAGGAGATTGGAACTTAGGCAGCGCAGCGACGTCAATCTTTGAACGGAAGGGACGCAGCTGCTCCCGTTCCACACGCGGACACTCGCGGAAAACCGACCACGCATCTTCCTGTCCCAGCCCCGTATGGCTGCGGGCGTGGGTGTCAAGGGCATCCTCCAACGCCTCGAGGGTGACATCACGACGGTCTTTCTCCGAGAGCGAAGCTATCAGTGTTTCGACATTCGGGTTATCGGCATGGCGGCTGCGGAAAGCCTCCAATACTGCTTTTCCCGCCGGAACGGCGTGAGCTGCAAGGCGCAGCGAGTCCTCGTAGGTAAAGCGCACAGCACAGGCAGCACGCTCCTCAGCTGTAGCATCGGAGGGGATGGGGTTCTCTGGAGGGGGCACGATGTCAACATCCACCGAGAAGCGCTTCCCTACAGGATATTGAAGAATGACATCGGTCTTATCCGACTGTGCTTTGGCAAAGCCGAACATGCCGTCTTTGCTGGCCCAGACGAGCAAATCGCCCTTTCCCGTCATGAGGCTCGCCTGCCCTTTAGCATCGGAGCAATAAGTGGCGACGGTGTAGAACTCAGCGTAGTTGTATATTTTGAATTCCACCGTAGCCCCTTCGACGGGCTTGCCCTCCTTGTCAAGCACCGTAACAACATTCCGGCGTGTGGGCACATAGCCTGCAATGACGTTGATTTCGGTGTGAAGGGGGCTGGAGTCGATGATGTCCTCGTTCTCGTCAATCTGATAGTTGCCAAAGACACGGGTATGCAATAGCATGGCACGGCTGACGGGGGCATTGAACCACGCCATGTTGAGGCGCGGCTCGGGCTCGCAGGCACCCAGAAAGTACCACCTTCCATCCACCCAGGCTTCCACCCACGCGTGGTTGTCGTCGGTGTGAGCCCAGCGGGGCGTATAGACTTGTCGCGCAGGGATGCCGACAGCACGCAAGGCAGCCACGCCCAGCACGCTCTCCTCACCACAGCGGCCTGTGCCCGTAGCGATGGTAGCCAGCGGGCTGGAGGTGCGTGCATCAGAGGGCTTATACGTAGCTTGCTCGTGGCACCAGTGGTTGATTTCCAACACGGCGTCGTACATGCTCATTCCCTTCACACGTCGGCAGAGCGAATCAGCCCACACCGTACGGAAGTCATCAAGGTCCTCGTTGTTGACTCGCGGAGGGAGCACGAAATGGCGAAACTCCTTTTCAGGAACATTCCACCCCATCTCATGCCGAACCTTCAAGGCAGATTCTACCTGCTTTGCCCAATAGTTAAAAGGCTTCATGGCCATATCGGGCAGCGGTAGGTAGGAGTAGAGGAACTCCAGATAGCGGTGTACGTCGTACGTAAACGTAGGTGTTTCGAGTGGCTGCCAGACGCTCTCCTCAAACTCGGGCAAAGCCGCACGGCGCTCAGCAAGAGGGAGATTGTCCGATGGCTGTCCGCAGGAAGAAAGGAGCAGCAGGGGCAAGGTGAGAAGGAGAAAAGGGGACTTCATGGTGTACTATAGTTCTTTGGCAAAAGTGAGCTCGAGAATGATGTCAGGAGAAACGGCAGCAAGCTGGGGTAGCGCGAGGGTGATGCCCTGTGACGTCTGCTTGAAAGGAACCTTTGCTTCGCCGTCAAACAGCTTTGCCGCCTTGAGTTTGTTCTTTGCCTTAGGGATATCGAGTTGAAGAACTTCGGGGAGGGCCTTGTCGGCTTGCGGCAGCAGATGGACGTAGAGCGTCTTGCCGCGCTGTGTGGTAACGCCCCACTCCTGCGCATCGATGCAGCCACCATCCGTGCCATAGACAGTCACGCCATAGGTGCCGAGCCATTCGCCGATATACTTCAGCCTTTCCAAAGCCTCTTCTGGCAGGGTGCCATCGGGACGCGGGCCGACATTCAGCAGCAGGTTTGCTCCCTTTCCTGCGGTGCGGACAAGGTACTGGACGACACCTTCGGGCGACATATAGTTCTTGTCCCTCATGTTATAGCCCCAACTGTTGTTCATTGTCTTGCAGGTTTCGAGAGGTAGGCGAGAGATTTCTTGCCCGGAGAGTCCGGCTTCGTTCTGCCCCGGGATATCTTGCTCGAATATCTGAATGTCCTCACCTTCGAAGGGAAGCAAGTGATGGTTGTTGCCAATGAGGCAGGCAGGCTGCAAGCGATGGATAAGTGCATACTGCTCGTAGAGATTCCAAATGTTGGGCTGTTCCTCACGCGGAAAAGCATCCTGATCCCAAACACCATCGAACCAGATTGCCCCAATCGGGCCATACTTCGTGAGCAACTCCGTTAGCTGCGTGTTCATGAAGTCAAGGTAGCTGCGTTTGAGCTGTGTGGCCGGATGTTCCTTCTTTCCTTCGGCGGCAATCTGGCGCCCCGTACCCCAACCCGTACGACCAAGGGGATAGTAGTCCTCACGTCCCCAGTCGAGGTGGCTGTAGTAGAAGTGGAGCTTGATGCCCTGTCGCTGGCACTCCTTCGAGAGTTCGGCGATGACGTCCCGCTTGAAAGGCGTGGCATCCACAATGTTATAGGGACTGGCTTTAGTGCCGAACATCGAGAAGCCGTCGTGATGGCGACTGGTGATGGTGATGTACTTGGCACCGCTGGCCTTGAAAGCGCTCACCCACTCGGCAGCATTGAACTTCGAGGGATAGAAGCCCGCAGCGATGCGACTATACTCGGCATAGGGCAGATTCTGCACCTGCATGGCCCATTCGCCGTCGCCCAGCATGGAGTATATACCCCAGTGAATGAAGATGCCGAAACGGGCATTCTCGAACTCAGCACGGGCAGCCTTGTTGGCTTCCGAAGGAACATAGCCCACCTGAGCAATGGCAGGCATGGTAACAAACAGGGCGATGAGGAAGATTTTGAGGAATTTCATGATTATAGTTTTTTACATTCGACATAAAGACAAGCAGAAAAGACGGCTTCCACTACTACCATCAGGGCGGCTAACAAATGTGGAGGACATGTCAGTCCGATGATGAGCGACAGGATGGGAATGACGATAGAGAAGATTAAGTAGCTTCTTGACTGATAGAGCCAGGAGAATGGCATCAGGTGAGCGCCAAAAATCATGGCATAAACCATCAGCATTTTGTCGGGCACAGCCGCAAACACCCACATGGCTATCAAAATATAGAGCAACTGGTTTATGCTGAACAGGATGCCCGCCTTCGTGAGTGGGTTGCCCTTGCCCTGAAAGTCTATTTTCAAGGCTTTTGACAGCATCCACGCCAACGGAAACAATACGGCAGAACAGCAGAAAGTGAATAAGTTCTTCTGTTCTATCGTTAGATTGGAGAGAAAGACAACAAGAATGATGCTCCAAATCACTATGGATGCAACGATGAAGTGCATTCCTTTTTTCTGTCTCCGTGCGCAGTCTTTTTGCAGTTCGTTGAGTTCCATCATCTGAGATAATCTTTATTTTGTTTTTACTTCTGTCCATGCGGGAGGGGTGACACCGAGCAGATGACGCACGAAGAAGTCGTAGCGCTTGTGTTCGCCGAAGGCTTCGCCCACGGTATGGTGTGCGCCGGGGATGACAACGAGTTCAAAGTCCTTGTTTGCCTTGATGAGGGCATTCGCCACCTGCATCGTGGAGGCAGGGTCAACATTGTCGTCCAATTCACCCACGACGAGCATCAGCGGACGTTGCAGCAGATGGGCATTCTCCACATTTGACCCCTCCTTATACTGTTCCCCGATAGGATAGCCCAGCCAGAGCTCGTTCCACCAGATTTTGTCCATACGGTTGTCGTGACAACCACAAGCGCTGTAGCAGCATTTATAGAATTCGGGGTAGAACAATGTGGCCGTGAGCGACTCCTGTCCTCCTGCCGAACAGCCGTAGATGCCCACACGGTCGATGTCCATGTAGGGATATTTCTCTGCTGCCGCCTTTATCCACGCGATATGGTCGGGGATGCCGGCATCCTTGAGGTTGCGACAGCAGATGTTCTCAAATTCGCGGCTGCGGAACGATGTTCCCATGCCGTCCACCATCACAACGATGAAGCCCAGTTCCGTTAGGGGAGTCATGTAGTAGTTAAAGGCTTGGAACGATTTGGGCACATATTGGTCGCCCGGACCCTGATAAATATACTCCACAATGGGATATTTCTTCGAGGGGTCGAAGTTTGTAGGACGTGCAATGAGTCCCCACATGTTCGTTTTTCCATCGCGTCCGGGAGCGACAAACACCTCGGGAGCCTTCCACCCTGCTTCCACGAGGCGGCTGATGTCGGCCTTCTCCAGTTCCTTCACCACGCTGCCGTCAGCCGTTCGGCGCAACACTATCTGAGGAGCCTCAGCCACGGTGGACCAAGTATCAATCAGATAGGCATAGTCATCAGAGAATACAGCTCGATGGTGTCCTTCCACGGGCGTCAAGTCTTTCATGTCCGAGCCATCGAAGCGGATGCTGTAGTAGTGGATGAAATAGGGGTCTTCGCCGGAGGCTGCGCCGTAAGGAGCAGCATGAACACCATTGGCGGTGAAATAGATAACCTCGTTCTCCTCATCCACATGGAGCACTTGGCGCACATACCATTTACCTTTCGTAATCTGGTTGATGGGCTTCCCCGTAGCACGGTCGTAGAGGTAGAGGTGTTGCCAGCCATCGCGCTCGCTGCTCCAGATGAAGCGCTTGCCATCCTTCAGGAAGCGGTTCCAGAGGCGGGGATAGTTGACGTATTTATCGCTCGTCTCCTCGGCCAACGTGCGCACCTCGCCCGTCTCGGCCGAAAGCTCCAGCAGACGATACACCTGATGTCCGCGGGCATTGAACTCAAAGCGGATAGCGCGGCTATCGTCGTTCCACGTGGGGCCACCCAGGTCGTATTGGTTGGTGAACAGATCCGTGGAGGGAATGATGTTTCGCCCCGTCTCCACTTCAAAGATGCAAGGCGTCTTCTGCATCAGTTCGTCGCCGGGTTTGGCATACTCCTGCTTGTGCAGCTTGGGCTGGCTTTGGTCGGTGGGCGACGACTCGACGTAGTAGACGTAGCGCTTCTCGGCTACAGGGAGGATTTTGTTGGCAGCAACGTATCGGCTGTCGGGCGACCAGCGAAGCCAGGAGGAATAGTAGTGCCCCAGCGTGCCGTCGATGCTGAGGGCACGAGGCCTGCCGCCATGTGCGGGACGCACCCAGACGTTCGCATCGCGGATGAACGCCACCCACTTGCCGTCAGGAGAGGGTACTTCCATTCCGCCCTTCTCGTCATCAACTTCCATCCAATGGCGCTGCTGGGTTGGTGCCCGAAAGCCACGTCCTCCCGGCATCTGCATGGACATTTCCTCGCTCTTTAGCGAATTCTTCTTGACGAGATAAATCCAGTTCTTTCCTGCGGAGGAGAAATGGAGGGTGTCGCCTGCCGTATTGACGCGGAGACGTTGAAGGTCCAGTCTGTCAGCCTTCACCGCCTGCCCTGATTCCTTGGTGAGCAGCTTGGCAAGTTTCGCAGCATCAAAAAGGGGTTTTGATGTACCCTTGTCGGCATTGACGAGAAGGTACGATGTGGCATCAGGGGTGTGGCGCATGTACCAAAACGAGTGCGTGCCAGCCAGCCAGTGGGGTTCTACGCTGGCATTGATGATTTTGTCGTTGCTGTAGCGGTTACGCATACCGTAGGCACGGTTGTAGTCGTCAAGAGTGCCCTGGGCGCTGATGATGAACGGCAGCCCAGCAAGGAGAAGAAGAAGGAGCTTTTTCATTGGGAGAGTTTATTGGGGGTTAATGACTTTATTTTTTAACGTCTTTAAGGACCTTAAGGACCTAAAGAACCTTAATTGCCAACGGGGAAGGTGTAAGCACGAGAGACGGAGAAACTGCGCTCAGAGGTAGCGGCCATGATGCCGATGCCGCCATCGATGTTGCAGGTGATCTGCACAGGCTCGGAGAAGGGCGACCACGTGGAATTGTCGTATTTCTCAACGGACTTCAGATAGTAGTAGTATTCGGGCGTCAGCGTCTCCAACGTAGCATTGACGGTATAGACGATGTCGGGGTCGAGGATATCCCAGGGATTGCCGTAATCCACGTCTTCCATGGGGTCCTCCACCTCGTCGTAATAGACATCGCTGAGATAATAGGCTTTCTCATAATAGTGCCAGTCAGGATGGTAGAAATAGTCCTTTCCACCACTCCAGAAAGGAGTATGCATATAGATGTCGAAGGTAATGGCCGTGCTGCCCTCGGTGTTGAAGTAGTCTCCTGTAAAAAGATAGGAAGAGGGGTAACTGTAATAGCCATCGCCGCTGTCATCCAGTCCGGGGATGATGCCGAGGAGATCATCGATAGGATCGGTGCTGTTAGCGTCAAGCACATATTTCGTGGAGGAAGGTAGCGTGTAGGAGACACCCGCCTGAATGGTTGCCGTGCCGTTTTCACCATCAATATAGTCCACGTAGCCATTGTAGGTTAGGAAGAAAAGTCCCGGGCTCTCCTTGACACGGAACGTATAGGAAGGGTTGATGGTGAGGCGGTAAAAGCCCGTGGAGCCCTTAATGTCGTCGATGACAAGGCTTGCATGCCACACAGAGTCGGTGCGGGCGTGGGTGTCAACCGACGTGTAGACTTGGGCGGTCGTGACCGAGTCCTTCGGAATGTATGCGGTGAAGCGGCTGTCGAAGTGAGCACGGGCAGCCACGGGAACCGTCATAGATGCCGTAGCCTTACCATAGGTGGGATGGGTGACGACGACGGAAACATCGTCGCCCTCACGGAGGAGACGCGAGTCGAGATAGGCGCTATATTCGGGGTCGTAGGCAAGGGTGGCAGAGGTTCCGTTGATGGAAAGGCTCACGGCGGCGTCCCTGAGGTTGAGGTCGGCAGTATTCTCCTCACTGACTTTGAGGAAGAAGACGCTGCGGGAGACCTCCACCGCGACGGGGCTACCCGCTTCGGCAAGGATGTTCACTACCAGCATAGGCTGCTCGTCGGGGCCGTGGTAGGTAATCTCCTTCTCGCAGGCGGTGAAGAAGAGCAGCAGTAATGAAAAATGAAAAATGAAAAAGAAATAGAACGCTGCGCTGTAGAACGGCCTGCGGCCTGTAGAACGCTGCGCTATAGATTGATGGGAGATGTAATGATGCATTTTTTCTTAACTCTTAATTCTTAACTCTTAACTATATACATCAGAATTCCAGCCCGTAGCTGATGGTGGGGATGATGGGGAAGAGAGATACCTGCTTGAGGGTGGTGCGCCAGGTATCGTTCTGCTGGTTGTACTCCTCGTCGGTGTAGATGAGGAAGGGGTTGTTGTTGTTATAGGCGTTATAGACGCTGATGTTCAGCGTACGCCGCACGCGCTTGGCAAGGATGCGGTGGAAGTTGAAGCCGAGGTCGAGGCGGTGATAGGGGTTGAGGCGGAAGTTGTTCCGCTCAGGGGCATAGCCCAGGGTGGAGTACCAGCCATCGCCATCGCTTGGCGCGACGAAATACTGTGTATAGACGGTGCCGCAGTTGCCCGTGGCATAGACCCACGTGGCACTGAGGTCGAAGCGGTCGGAGAACGTGTAGTTGCCCGTGATGTCCACCTCGTGCCGGCGGTCGTACTTGGCGTTGAAAGGGCGTCCGTTGTTGAGCACCATGCCCTCGCGGTCGAAGAGGCGGCGTGTGTGGCTCCATGTGTAGGCCACCCAGCCATTGAGTTTGCCCACCGAGCGCTGTGCCATCAGCTCCACGCCGTAGCTCCAGCCGCGTCCCATGGCCACCTTATCCTGCCAATCGACGCTGCCCGTCATGAAGCTGACACCCTCGCGGTACTCCAGCAGGTTGTCCGAGCGCTTGTAGTAGCCCTCGAGGCTAAGGTCGCAGTAGTCCTTGAGGTTATAGAATAGGCCGACGGCCCACTGGTGTGATTTCTCGGGCAGGATGCGCTCGGTGACGGGCACCCAGAGGTCGGTGGGCAGCGAGAGGCTGTTGTTGCTGAGCAGGTGGACATACTGGCTCATGTAGGCATAGCCTGCCTTCAGCGAGAGGTCGTCTGCCAACAGCACACGTCCGCTCAGACGGGGCTCGGGCGAGAAGTAGCTGCGTCCGCCCACGTGGAAGAACGAGGTGCTCAGGCCAGCGTTCACCTTCACCACGTCCCACAGCGTCATGTTGTCCTCGAAATACGCCTGTGCCTCATGGGCATCGATGTCCTGCTGTCCGCTGCGGGTTTTCGTCTCCTCGTTATAGGCATCGGTGTCGGCCGTCTGCTCCTGTTTGACGTTGAAGGCCACGGTGGCCACGTCGGGACGGAACAGATGATGGGTGTAGAAGGTGCCGAAGCGCACCTCGTGCTGCGGTGTGGGGCTCCAGTGGAAATCGGCGCGGGCGGTCTCGTCGAAGATGCCCGAGCGCATGTCGATGGCCATGTGCTGCGTCAGCTTACTGCGCTTGTCCTGTTCGTCCAGCTTGATGCCCATGTGGTGGCGATACTGGGTGTAGTTGGCGCTGACGTCCATGAAGAGTTTCGAGTTGATGACGTGGTTCCAGCGGGCGACGCCCACCATGTTGCCCCACTTCCAGCTGAAGCGGGTCTTGAGGGAGTAGTCCTTTCCTTCGCGCTCGCGCATACGAAAGTAGATGTCATCGTCGCCGTTGTACCAGCTGACGTAGAGGCGGTCGCGGTCGCTCAGCTTGTGGTTGAGCTTCACGTTCAGGTCGTCGAAGTAGTAGCCCACCATGGCGCCGTGCAGCTCTATCTCCTTGTCAAAGAGGTCGGCTCCCCAGAGGGCGGTGTTCAGGAAAATGTCGCTGTAGGTGCGGCGTGCGCTGATGTTGACGGACGTCTTGCCCTTCACGATGGGGCCCTCGATGTTGAGCTTCGACGACACGAAACCCACGCTGACGTTTCCGTGCCATTTATACATGTCGCCGTCCTTCATGCGGATGTCCACCACGCTGCTCAGGCGTCCGCAGTAGTGGGCGGGAAAGCTGCCCTTGTAGAGGGTGACGTTTTTGATGGCATCGGGGTTGAAGACGCTGAAGAGGCCGAACATGTGGTTGACGTTATACACCGGCACGCCATCGAGCAGCAGCAGGTTCTCGTCGGGAGCTCCGCCACGCACATAAAGCCCTGCTGAGCCCTCGGAGCCGTTCTGCACACCCGGCAGCAGCTGCAGGGCCTTCAGCACGTCCGCCTCGCCAAACAGGGCGGGCACGGCCTTTATCTGCTCCACGGGGATGTCGATGGCGCTCATCTGCGAGCCCGCCACGCCCAGATCGAGCCGGTTGCCGATGATTTCCACCTCGTCAAGCTCGGCCATCGGCAGCAGGGGCAGCGCCAGCACCGTGTCGGCTGTCAGGCGGAAGGCGTCCACCCGCGCCCGGTAGCCCAGATAGCGCGTCACCAGCTCCACATCGCCCTCGGGCAGCGTCAGCGAGTAGAAACCATAGGCGTTCGTCACGGCTCCCAGCCCGCTCAGGCGGTCGAGCACCGTAGCGCTGATGAGCGTCTCGCTGCTCTCGGCATCGGTCACATAGCCGCTCACCGTAAAGGACTTCTGTCCCCACACTGCTGCCGTCCCCACGAGGGCCGACAGCATCATCAAAAGGATACTCTTTTTCATATTGGCCGCGAAGGTAGGGAAAAAATGTGATTGAGCAAAGGCATAAGGGAAAAAAACCCTTTTTCGCTGCCTATGGAGCATACAGATCGTTAAGTTAAGGGTTAAGAATTAAGGTGCTCATGGCAATTTGAAGAGGAGCATCGTCGCATAATTTCTGCCTCCAATGGATTGTGTTTTTTGTGTCAAAAACGCGGTAAGCAGAGCTACAAGTGTTAAATCTATCCCAATTCGATGAAGTTTTGTCTTGTTTTTTGCGTCAAAAACATGACTTTTGTTATCCGAACGGATGAGAAAAAAACGGCTGTATGCTTGCATTTTTCCGCAGTACGCCGTACCTTCGCACGGAAAAAGTCAGGATATGAAAAGAAGTAAGCGCAGTTTCCTTGTGAAAATGGCCCTGCTGGTGATGGTGACAGTCGGTCTTTCGTCGTGCCGTCGTACCGACGTCCACGACGCCCTTGTCCGTGCCGAAGCCCTCATGGAGTCCGACCCCCACGCCGCCCGCGCCGTGCTGGACAGCCTCAATCTTCAATCTTCAATTTTCAATTTTCAATCTAGAGATGCTGCCCTCTACGCCCTCCTTCGCACGCAGGCCGACTATAAGTGCCGTGTCCGTCTCACCTCCGATTCCCTCCCCCTTATTGCCACGAGCTACTATGGCACCCGTCGCAAGACGCAGCGTGCCGCCCTCGCGCAATACTATCTCGGGTGCACCTACTCCGATATGAGCCGTGACCTGGATGCTATCGACGCCTTTCTTCGCGCTACCACACTCTTCCCCGATACGACAAACAAGTATTATGCTTATAGCCAAAGAGATTTAGGAAAAATGTCTCTCCAACATGAGCGAGACATAGAAGCCCTAGAGGCTTTTCGGCATTATCGCTTTTCAGATATCTGCCGTTCCGATTCCGTCAACGTGGGTTGGGCTGACTGGTATATGGGAAAGGCCTATCTTTATTTGGAGCAGTCCGAACAGGCTGAAGCGTACCTCCTGCGTGTGATTGTCAATCCGTATCTGAGTAAGGAACTTCATGCCAATGCCCGTTTTCAGTTAGCTAAACTGAATGCCTATTTAAAGGAAAACTATGCAAAAGCAGGGGAATACATTAACAGCTATATAGCAGGGTATAAACAAAAGGAGAATATCGGCGCAGCCTATCATATTAAAGCTGACATTCTTTTGCATGAGAACAAACTGGATTCGGCCTTTTATTATAATAAAAAGGTATTGGCATATAAGCAAGACGCCCGCGCCTATTGTGAAACCTACAAAAGCCTTACAGAACTCTCAGTAACCCTTAACCAGACAGATTCGTTAGATGTTTATTTTCAGCAATACATGGCTTTTGCTGATTCCGTTAACCAAATCCGCAGGGACAAGGAGATTAGCGACATTGAAAACAACCATGTGGTGGAACTCCACGACCGCGAACTGGCCGTGCAACGCTCTCGTCTTTACTGGACATGGGGTATTCTGTTTTTCTTCTTGGTGTTCATTGCCTCTATTATCATTCTTCTTAACGACCGCCGACGCAAAACCGAAAAACTGAAATACGAAGAAGCCCTGAATGCCATCAAGCAACGATACATTGCTCAAACAGTTCTCACTTCGCCGGGTGGTAGTTTGCCCGCTTCGCCTCCAATAGCTGTTCAGAAAGAACGCATAGCTATCTACCAGAAACGGTATGAGTCCAGTGAATGGAAACGCTATTTCAATAAACACCTGTCAGAAATTAAAAGTGGAATGTTTATGCCCGCTGCTGAAGCCACCCAGTTCGAACAATATCTAAGCGATCTCTTTGTAGATATGTTGTTAGATATGTTCAGGGACAACGAAGGTCTCACTGACCAAGAGGCGCAACTATGTGCCATGATGTTACTAGGTTTTAAGGCAAATCAGATAGCTTACGTTTGCCGTATTTCTGCCGATGCTGTCTATATGCGTCGCAGCCGGTTAAAGAAACGCTTGGCCAGTATTTGGAGTGATTTCGTGTTTCCCGTCTCTTCCCCCAAGCCTTAATCATCCCCGTCCTCTGCTCCAGAATACCCTCATTTTGCCTCCTTTGGCAAAATGTTGGATTTTTGTTAGATTTTTTTCATGGATTTTTGTTCTTCTCCTTCTATTTTTGTGCCCAAATTATAAACCTTAAACAATCAAATCATGAAAAAAGTATTTTTTATCTGCGTCCTTTTTCTATCTGTTTGGGGAAATGCTTTTGCACAAACAGGTAATAGTAACATTCGGCTTGAGCCATTAGACTCTCTTAGTTATGGAGATCCACGTTCCATTATCGAAATGCCAACCGCCATTCTTAATGGTTCAGTCCTGACCATTGATTTTTCAGAACCCACCGCTTCGCAAGTCATTATCAGTGACCAAAGCACCAATGCCGTTGTCTATTCTGATAGTTTTTCGTCCACACTTCAGATTATAATTGATTTGGAAGACGAGAACATTGGCGAAGGAAACTACGTGCTCCGCATCTATGCCTTTGGCAAATGGTGGTGGGGAGAATATGTTCTTGATGAGGAAAACTAATCAGCGATTCAATAAACACTAAAAAAAAGTAAGCTATGAAAAAGAGATTTAACTTATTTGTTGTTGCAGCACTCTTTTTTTCCATTGCAAACGCTCAGTTAATCGTTGATGAATCGGGCAATGTTGCTGTTGGCTACAACGGGACATCAACTTTGGTTTCTGATCTTTCGGTTAATTCTGTAGGATTAAGTTCTGCAACCACCCATATCAAATCAATAGATAAAACGTATGGTATGTATGTGGATGAGTCCATCCCAGCCTATGCACCTCCTACTCCAGCAAAAGGATTGGAAAGTCCTCCCATATATTACCAATATGGCGTATATTCTAAAACTAGTCCTATTGAATATAGTTATGCTTATGGCGTTTATGGGAAAAGCACTGTTTCATCAGCACTTTCATTAGGCCGGAACTATGGTCTGTATGGTATAGCTGGGAATGCTCAGCAAGGCTGTAACTATGGTGTCTTTGGCTTATTGTCGGGCAGCCGTAATGGTGCAGGTGTTTATGGTTCTTCTTCTTCAAATGACGAAGGAGCAGTTGTTCCTGGACGATATGCTGGCTATTTCAATGGAAATGTACTTGTCAATGGTTCAATTACAGGTACGATGTCAATGAGTTCGGACTATCGTTTGAAGGAAAACATCAAAAGTCTGTCCGAAACCCAACCCTATTCACTTCTAACGATTATGCAGATGAACCCCATTGAGTATAACTACAAACAGCGTATTTTAGGATATGATTGGGATGGTAATCCTCAATACATGTACACAGATGATAATCCCACTTATAATCACAAACATTTTGGCCTGATTGCTCAAGAAGTACAGGAATTATTCCCTAACCTTATTTATGAAGGTGCGGCAGGCGACGGCTACCTTTCTGTGGCATACGTTGAGCTTGTCCCCGTGCTAATCCGTGCCATTCAGGAGCTGAATGCCAAGTTGGATGAGACTCGCAAAGTGGCAGGCATGGGTGACGAGAACGCCACCCCTGTGGAGGCGGTTTCCATGCGCGGCGTGACGACCGAGCTGTTCCAAAACACTCCCAATCCCTTTACGGAGAATACGGTTATTCCGTGTACGGTGGCCGAAAGCGTCGGGGTAGCCATGCTCTACATTTACGACCTCAATGGCAAGCAGATTAACCAATTCCTCGTCGAGGGTCGTGGAAAAACTTCAGTCACCATCGCAGGCAGCAGCCTTGAAGCAGGAATGTACCTCTACTCCCTCATTGCCGATGGGAAAGTGATTGATACGAAGCGCATGATTTTGACAAAGTAGCCCTCTTTATCATATCCCATAATAACCAAATAAACAATTGTGTGACACATGAAAAAAAGAATATTTCTTCTCTTTTTTCTTCTGTTTGTCTTCTTAGACTTCTCTTCTGCTCAAAATGTTGAAAAAGAGATAACTCTTGATTCTTCTATTTTTGATATTGATATCAGATTATTTGACGAATACCTTGCTGAGCATCCCGAATATTTGTTGAAAAGGAATGCTGAAAGCACAAGAGATTTTAGGCATTCAAACGTCTTGCGTTATACCCCCCAAAATGACACATTACCCTATTTTATGGTAATAGCTGATCATTTGGTATACGACTCATTGCGCAACGAACTGCAAAAGTATTCAGAAGACATTCATACCATTTATGGATACGGCATTCTTGTTGACACGGTGGCCAACGGATCACCAATACAAATCAAAGATTTGATAAAAACTTATTATGACAGCCTATCTATAAATGGGGTCTTATTTGTAGGAGATATAGCAGAAGCCTATTTCGAGACACAAAATGACCATAATAGTATTGGCAATTATCAGGTATGGCCATGTGATTTATATTATATGGACATGGATGGTGTATGGGCAGATACACTTCAAAATGGCATTTTTGATTCCCATTCGGGTAATTGTGTTCCAGAGATTAATTTTGGACGTATAAGTACAAAAGGAATGACAGAATTAGAAGAAAATGATTCACAAAAATTCAAGGCATTAAAAAAATGGTTTGAGAATGTTCATTCTTACTGGTGGAACGCCTCATTTCAAAGCGAAACCAAATCATTAAGGTATACAGATCAGGATTGGGTTAACAGCATCAACATAAATACTCCCGAATTCCTAAAAATATCGGGAAGGGTAAATACAGATTCTATCAGCTACGGAGGTAGTGATTTCTCAAAAGATGACTATCTGCAAAGAATTATGTCCAATAACTACCGCTTTACTCAATTAGCATCTCATTCCACTTCTGTAATTCATCGGTTTTCCAATAATGAGGATATTTATGCATGGGAGATTCTGGATGCTAGTTCCAGTAATTTAGGCTATAATTTATTTTGCTGTTCCGCCTGCAATTGGGAAGCTCCAAGCATAAGTGGTTACATGGGAGGTTCCTATTTATTTAATAATAAGAAAACAATTGTAGTTGTCGGAACGACAAAAATCGGGTCTATGGAGCAAATGGACAAGTTCTACAAATCTTTTGGAAACAAAATAAGCATAGGACTGTCAATGAAGAAATGGTGGGAGAGTATTTTTAATACCAATTATTCAACAAACACGCGTATATGGTGGTTTTATGGAATGACGCTTTTAGGAGATCCAAACTTCTATTTGCGACATGAGGTAACTGACTATTGTTGTGAAAATTTAGTTGTAAACTCATTCCCGCAAAATGATTTTTCCAATCTGGTCATGAAAAAGGCTGTTAATTCCATAACAATTTCCGGAAACTATGTTATTCCTCATGGCGTTCATGTAATAGAAGATGCTCCTAAAATCAAGATACAAGGTCGTTTTGTCTGTCCTCAAGGTGCTTCATTTGAAACCAGAAGTGAGGGTTGCGAGATTTTTAGCCGTTCCAAATAGGTTAGAGTAGCCGTATAATGATAAATATAAAGAGAATAAGCGTAAATCTGATTGCTTTGGTTTTCTGTCTTTCAGCATGTTCTGCCAGAGTCGAGAGGTCTTTTCCAACGGGCACGATGTGGCAAGAAGAAATCTAAACAGATGTGGGTAGAGTATATGAGCACAACATTCTACCAACAATTATCTATGTTGGAGAGGACACACTTATAAACCGTTATATCTATAAACGTATATGGGCGGATGGAAAGCGTAGGGGAATGAAGATTCCCGAAGAAGGAAAGAAGGTGATGGTAAAATAACGCGGCATACCAATAAACTCACCCTATGAGAGACCGCGGTTCGCTTGCAGTTTCTCATAGAGCATAGAGTGAATCGTTTCCCTCTCTGTTTATAGCGACATCAGAAAGAAGTATAAAAAACGGAAAAACCATCTAAAGTAATTACAATTATGAAAAAATGTGTTATCTTTGCAGCAACTCTTTTGCTGTTAGTTATGGTTTCCTGCAATCAGGAAATACAGAATCCAGCTGAGCTGTTTTCAGTAGTAAATGAAAATACTCGGGCAGAGAAAGATCCATTAGATGAGATTGATTTTTCGGCTTTGGATACGGTGTTTTTTGTCACTGATAAAGATGTTGAAGCCTACCTTTATTTCAAAGAATTGTTGGCGAAGGGACGTGGGCAGGAGTTCGTCATTCGTGATATTATTCCGATGGGTCTAAATAATGAGGTGACACTCGCTTATCTGTTGGTCTATGGCCAGGGGTGGGAAATAATCGCTGCCGACAAACGTGCTCCTGTCGTACTCGGAGGAGATCCGATATTGACACTTCCCTCTAAAGAACTTCCTTCGGAAATAACAGCTTGGATTGAAACTTTGGAATATGATGTCCTTTATCTCCGGTCTTTTAACGGTCGACCTGATGTGGCCAATGATGAAACATGGGGCAAAATGTTGGGAAGCATTGACTTTTGGAAATCTGTGAATGCAGAAACAGAATATGTGGAGAAAAAAACTAACACGACAAGGGTTGCTCCAGATGATAATCCCAAATACATCCCACCAGGACATTGGGAATTGGAATCTACGGATGAATATACGGAGGTGCTTGAAAGCGTAGGACCTTTGGTTACTGTTAATTTTCATCAAAACGCACCTTTTAACAATTGCTGTCCTTATGCTTATCCCTATACTACGGGAAGAGCTGTGGCTGGATGTACTGCTGTTGCAGGTGCCCAGATGGCACATTATTTACACTTTTATATTGGGCGCCCTCTTCTTGCTCCGACTAATGGTTATTGTAACACAAACGCATACAAGTTGGAGAATGGCATCTATGTTAAAGACCATGAAGCTTATTTAGGTATAAATGTTTCCTATTCTGATCAATCTTCAACAATATGGAGTAGTATGGCCAACTATAGTCCGTTGGCCTCATACTTGATAGCAGATATTGGAAAACGCATTTTTACGGATTATGGGTACGATGGATCTGGTGCAAATTTAGGCAATTTAGTTGCATGGTATTTTATTGACAATGGAGTTATGTGCAGGGATTCAACGTATGACTCTGGAATCGTTACCGCCAGTATTTGTGATGATATGCCTGTTATTCTGGGCGCATCAGCAAATTTCAATGGTCAATCTGTAGGACATGCTTTTATCGCAGACGGGTGGCGAAAGTGCCGTATCAGAACGGAAAACACCTATGTATGGGTATGGGACGAACCAAGCAATATTATGCCTCCAGCATCCATCAATACCGTAATTACTTATGGTCCGATATTCCAGCAGCTTCATATGAACTGGGGTTGGGGAGCGCAGTATAACGGTGATACTTCTTGGTATGCACCGACAGGCAACTGGATACCCGATGGTAGAAATTTTAACTTGTCCCGAAGTATGGTTTGGGGCTTTGAATTGTTCGATGAATAATGAAAAACAATGAACCTATAAAACAATAAGACGATGAAAAAGACATTTCAACTATGCTTAGCAGTTCTCTGTATGGGGCTTCTGTTAACGTCTTGCGGCAAGAACGAAAAAGAACAAGAGTTCTTCGAGGACGAGTTTGGCCTCACACATGGGCGTAGCGCCTTTTCCGAGAACGACGATTGGGAGCTGACATGCGAGAACCTTGCGCAGCTGAGGCCGCTCCTTATTTCCAGAAAAGAGATTGCCAAACGAGCCGAAAACGTTTACTATGTGGGAGAACTCCTTTACCAATGCTCTGATTCGTTGGGAAAGGTCTGCTTCTGGAACTGCCTAAACGAGCCCTCCTTCGACTTTATCAAAGGTGAATACCACTCTCCATTGGTTGGACACGAATGTACGGAAATGTTCAGACTTGAGGAGGAATACGGCTATCATTATACCCTCAAACGCTATCTCAGCGGGATAGAGAGTAAACCAGAGGAGTCGCGTCCGCTCAAAATATTCTGGAGCTATAACGAGAATAGCGGTGAGTTCTTTCTCCATTCCAGGGATCTGATAACAGAGCTTGGGACGCTGGTGCAGCTGAATAAAGACTACCTTATTCTGAGGAGGGACGAGCCCATTTATCCCATCTCCCGCCCTGTATATCCCAATAAGGAAGGTGTTCCCACGAACGCCACATATACCCTCATGATTTATCATGCTGTGGAGAAAACCGAGGCCGACAATTGGTGGTTTACTGAGGCGAACTACACGGATTAAGCGCCCCCCCTTCCGACGGAATGCAGAAGAGCCTCTTCATCCGCAACGGAAAAAAGGTATTGGTGAAATAAAGAGTAAAACCTAGATTTTTCATAGGCTCTTCCATAACGGAGGAGCCCATAAAAAAATAGGTAAAGCTCAAGGACCGTGGACTTACACGCATTTTCACTACTTCAATTCATCTTCAGAACAGTTGGATTTTTATAAATATATTACACTATGTTATATATAAACAAGAAAATAGAAGAAAATCTGTCTGATTCCATCATAATGCAACTATCCCCTAACGCAGAGTGCTTCAACGATGGAACTACAGTTCTCTATTATGATGACCTCTACAACTACTTGTTTGTGTATAAAGACTATTTAAAGCCCATCGACTTGGGTTTTGAAGTTATGTTATCACATCCGATTAATCATCCTCAACTAATTCAACTTTTAAAATGCCGTCAGACCATTCTATTCATGGAAGATGATGATGAAAATGATCAGGGTTTTCATGTGTTTATGGGTATATACTCAATCCCGAAAGGCTTAAACAGCCTGCCTGCTAACAACAGCATTGTTTACCTAAAACTGGAATCGGAAACAGCAAATCTTACGATACATGTACAAAAACCGAACTATGTATTAGATGTTATTGATCCAGTAGAGGGTTATACTGTATATCATCATAATTTTTTTTCAAATATTGAGCATGATGCAAAGAAACTTGCATATGAAGAAGTTTTGAAATGTGCGTTGGAGGATGGTGAATACTGTACAAAATTATATCGCATTTGGCCAGATAATTCAAAACACGATGTTCCTGGTATGCCAAGTATTGAGTTGATTGTCTTTAATGGGAAAGTTAAAATCACAACACTAAACCCTTTTCAATAGATCGAAAATAATACTAAATTATTAAATATGAAGAAATTTAAAACTTTGACAATAAGGGCTCCTCACAGAGAACTTGTAGCGCTTCTGGATACATTGAAAAAACAAGATAAGAGTATCTTTACTTACAAGCGCACCAAAAGTAACGAGTATGCAAGAAATATCTTCCATGAGGAAAATACTGTCGGTTGCTTTTCTACTAATAGAAAGACTCTCTCAAAAGCATCTGTGTGGGTCGTTATAACAAACGAGGAACTTACTATAACCAACATAACTCCCAATGAGATTGGATCGTTAGGTGTTGTTATGTATAACACCATACTACAAACCTTCTATGAGGATTTTCTTGCTAAGTTTCTTGATGAAGACATGAGAAACAAAGTGTTCATAACAGGCGAAGAATCATCTCTTTCAGATGTACTGTCGGAGGAAACATTCAAAGCTCTTCAGAAATGGGAGCGTTGTTGTGATCACACCTCTCCTATAACATATAACTTAGATCGCTTGATGTGGTTTGAATTCATTATATTATTACATAAAGATGATACGAAATTGGATATGGATGATTTTGAACAATGGCTCCAAGAGGACTGCAAGTGGTCGAGCGTCTTGAATGACATCATTACTGATCTGCGAAATAATTTGGAATACTCACTTGATTTATTAACGCACTACGATGGCAGAAAATATTAGACCTTTCAAAAAATTATTCCTTTCGCAGGTACCTAAAGAAATTCCAGCAGGGAAACCGATAGTATTTTGGGACACGTGTTCGTTGATTTATATTATTTCCATTGCAGTGAGAGACTCTTTCGCAGATTATTCTCATTACAAGGATCTGCTCTCGTGGATTGAAAACGATGAAATAGTATCTGTGACATCTTCGATTGTGTTGGACGAGTTCAATGACCACTACACAGAAGAGCATAACAAGGCAAATCAAGATATAGAAAAGTTGCGAGAGTTGATAAGGAATTATGCAGACATTCATCCAGAGCCTGTAAGAGGGCAATTGATGAATCTTGCACGTGATATAAATCTGATTAACATACTTGAAGATATAGAATCAAGAGTTTGGGGTAAGACTTATGTTATAAATGAAGAGCAGAAACTTGCTGAACTTGCTCATTATCGTGTATTGCATAAGTTGTCGCCTTCTATGGTGAAGGATCAATATAAAGACTCCTATATTTGGTGTACGTTCATGTCTGTTGCGCAACAATTTGCAGGAGTGAGAAAAGTCTTCATGACAGATAACAGGGAGGACTATTGTTCTCCGAAGAAAAGTACCAACCCACAACCTCAGATACAGCTTGATTGTACTACCGTAAGTGCTGAAATTTTATTTAATGTCGGAACATTAAGAGGAGAAGTTTATTGCGCGTTACATCCGGACTAAGTTGAGACTAAGCTGGAATGAAGTGGAATTATTATTCTTGGCTCTTCAAGAACCAAAGGGCAGAAGAAAAAGAACGAACATTATGGCCATCACCCAAGAGGCCATCCACATTCCCGACCTACGTTCACCCACCCGTAGCTTTTACATGGTACGGAATTCAATAGAATAGGAAGAAGTAAGTACTCTAATGAAAAAAATATGAACCATTAATCTCTCATAAAGAACCCTCAGCAAACATCGAAACATAATTACCTAAAGTATAGGTTTGGAATTTGTTTTAGAGTTAAAAAGTCGAAAGATTATTATCTATACGAGTATAATAGTACTACAAAGAGACAAATCCAGATTAAATTATCATAAAAATAATAGTCTTTTGATGCAAATCTACCAAAATATAACTATCTTTGTAATTCTAAAAAAGAAACTAAGCAAACAATATTGTTATTATGTTGAACGAACAGATAAATCGTCGGGCTACGGTATTCATTAACGAAAATCGTATGATGAATAATCAGGATTTGGCAATTCTTAATCCTATTATGCAAGAATTCGCGCTATTGCCATCTACGAATAAGCAAATGAATCTCCAAATCACTCCCAATGGCCTTCAGCCCATTGAGGGATTATCTATTGAATTAAGGTCCAATAACGACTCTTTCATAATATCATTTGGGCAAGGTCGCATTGATATATTGAGAAATAAGATATCAATGGGAGACAATCTGGAACCAATTAACGATTTTATAGTAAGAGTACAACGTATTATTTCAATGCTTACGCAAGCATATCCAACGTGGACTATTAACAGACTAGCATTATGTTTGAATGTTTGCTTTGACTTAGACGTAGAACATCTTGTTTCATCATATCATAAGTTTGTTGTAAAAGACTCTCCAAATACTGTCGAGTGGAGATTACGCAATGTGATAAGGAAACCATTATCTGAAGAGATCCCTATTCTAGTCAACCAAGTTTCTACGGTATCTCGTTCTTTTTTTCAGACATCATTTGAACAGTTACCGTTGGAAAGAATACTTGTAGAAACGGACTTCAATACGGTAATGGGACAAGAAATAAACTTTAATCCTGAATTGATAGCCGCTGTATGGGAGGCTACTAAAACGGACACCTTATTACTTATAGAAGAATATAACAGACTTCTTACGGAATAAAAATGATAATTTCTGATAAAGTTGCTAAGGACATTACCTCTGGTTCGGATTTTTGGACACAAGTAAGGGAGTTAATCTCGTGGGATGAGCTCGATAATCAGTTTTCAACAACACAGAAGAAAAGGAGAGAACTCAGACTATCAGGGCGCTCATATTATGATGCTTATTTTAGGAATTCAATAAAACTGTCCAATCCAAATCGCTCTGGTGCTGGTTTTTTTTCGCTCATTACAAAGTCAGAAAGCGCAACCGATATACCCGAAAAAGAAGGAGATTTGGAAAGAAAAAATTCGCTTAAGCTTACTTTTTTTAATAAGCTATTAGCAAAAGCGAATGATGATAATGACGAAGAGGCTCATAAATTCCTTGAAAATCTTTTCTTGGCGTATAAAAAAGGAGATGTCTTGTTATGGGTTCAACAGATCTTTAATGATAATTGTACCAATGAAAAAATAATAGTTGGTTTACTTAGGCTCTTTTTGGAATTTAGTTTTGAAGAGGTTAGCCCAGTTGCAATGACAATAGCTGCGTGCTGTATAAATCACAAATCATATGTTGTCAAAACAGCAACATTCAGCTTGTTAGGACATTGGTGCAACAAAGAAGCTTTGGAAATAATAACTTCATTTGAGGAACCGCGAGAAATGATGCTCCGTGTGAAGTACAAAAAATTAAAAGAAATCATATCGGCGAAATGTACTATTTAAGACGCATCGTACCAGAGAAATGGGATAATAAAGTAAGTCTTGACGCTGTATCTGTGTCCGATTTATCTACAGGAGATAATGATATCTCCGTATGGCAGATTAACGACATGAACGAATTAGAAGAGGCTGGTTTAACAATAGCCATGACAAAAAACATTCTAAAAGATGTTAATGTCGTAATAATGGAGGATAAAAGGTTAATAGAACTTGGATTAAAAATATTAGACCAACCAGGAAAATCTCATTATGCTGAAAAAAATGATTCTCACAAGAATATCTCTGTTCCAACCTTTTGGGAAATAGGTTATCTTACTGAATATATACACAATCAGCTACAAGATGAAAAAAATTTTCACTATTTCGCTGAAGATGAATTAAAGGAAACTCTGTATAAAGTGGCTAAAGACGGAAGTATGAATTATCAGTTTATGGCAGATAAAGATTCGAGTAGACTTCGAGGTACTTTAATAGCTATATGCTGTGAGAAAAAAGATAGTGAACTCCGAATGGAATTAGAAAAAATGGCTCTTAAGAAATAAGATGCAAAGGGGGATTTCTGTGTCCTAATACCTTTTTTGCTAGAAAGAAATGATGCGTTTCAACTCGCATGAGCTTTTCCACACAGGAAGAGCCCATGTAAAATTCAACGTGATGCTCTAGGTAATTAAATCGAAAAAGATTATTGTCTCGTTTTTATTGAACCATATTTCATTGTGTCACAAACACTCTCCAGCTGTCATCCTTCTCTCCACGCTCTACATATTTCTTCTGAATCAGCTGATCAAGGAGCTTCTGGATGGCTGCAATACTAATGCCTGTCACTTCTCTCATTTATCGGATAATCGTGGCGCGTCAAGATATAATTTACCATCAATCGGGCTATGCGTCCGTTTCCGTCTTCAAACGGGTGAATACGGATATATCGGTAGTGGAACAGCACAGCCAATTCCAAAGGAGAGAGCTTCCCCTTATGTTCAGCCTTGAAATGGTTGCAAAGATACAACCTTTTCATCAACATTTAACCATTCTTTGCGGGGTTGAAAAATGCCCTCAGCCTAGGAGGGCGAGGGCGATGAGGGCAAGGACGAATGTCCTTAGAGGGGAGGCGGCACGGCTCAGCGGCAGCTGTGGAACGTCAAGGCTCCGATGATGGCCGTCAATATGGCCACAAGGACTTCGAGAATCTTTTTCCATGGGAGAGCTTTCATAAGATTGAAAATTGAAAATTGAAGATTGAAAATTGGTTTAGTTCCGGCTTTGCCGAAAGACTGCCCCTTTTCCCCGCTCCCCTCCCTCACGGGAGGGGTTCGGGGGTGGGTCTTACGCCAAGAGTTCGCTGGGCACGCGCTTCAGGTGGCGGTTCATGCGGACGTACTTGAGGAGGTCGGCCTCGGGACGGAAGCGGATGTTCACCTTCTTGATGTACGAGCTGGGGTCGAACGCATCCAACGAGATGACGCTCTGGGCGAAACACTTGCTGGAGATGTTGGCCTGGAGGGCGCCGATCTCAGAGAGCACGATGCGCTGGCCCTGCAACAGGTGCGTCTTGATGAACTCCTTGGCGGCTGTCAGCACGGCCACGATGTCGGCCTTGGTGGCAGTGGTGGCGAACTGGATGTCCTCGGTGAGGCTCTTGAAGTCGTAGTCGCCGGTCTTGACGGCATGATTGGTGGCGTAGTCGACGCCCTCGGCACCCTTGGGATTGGTGCACTTGATGACTTGATAAGTAATAGGCATGGCTTTTTAGTTAAGAGTTAATAATTAAGAGTTAAGAATTTAGAACGGCCTTCGGCCTGTAGAACGCTTTGCTGTAGAACGGAGGCTTTGCCTCCTGTAGATCCACCCTTCGCCCTGTCGGGCCCTACAGCGCGAAGCGCGTTCTACGAATGAGCGAAGCGAATGTTCAACGAGCGAACGACGTGAGCGCTCTACAAGTGAAACGTTCTATTCACGCTGCAAAGGTACGACGACTTTCTGACGCCAGATTGACAGTTACACGGTGGGAAGAGTTTTTTTGCAAAAAAAGCAAAAACTAAACCTTTTCGCATCGCGAAAAACTAAACTCTAGGCGCGAAGCGCTTTCAAGCCCCTGGACTGCCGTACAGGAGGAAGATCTGGCGTACCTGGGCGCAGGTGAAACGATGGGACCGCTTCGGATGATGCAGGCGTTCCAGTGCTTCTGTGAGACCATGGCAGCAGCGTAGCTCATAAGATAGCTGGGCAACGGCACAGTGGCTATTGACGGCATCTGGGAAGTACATCGCTGCCAGCGTGCGGATGTGGATGCCGCGGTGTCCGCTGGCCTCCCACAGCTGCGCAATCAGCGCTGCATCCTCAGGGTGCAAACCCATGATTCTTTCGTACGAGTCTCTTTTAGGCTCTTGTTGAGCTACGCTCGACCTCTGTCGCGACTCGGGATAATTGGAGAAAACTCCATTCTCCGCTCGCTGCTCCATCGGTTGACCTGTGGACTCGTTGACTTGTTGACCTTCATTTGCAGTCTTCCAGTCTATAAAAGTGGGCCATTGGTTCTGGCGGTGCCATTCGGCGAGCGTCATGCCCCGCCGTGCGGCACGGGTTGAAAGGGGATTCTTTTTCTTTTTCGTTGAACTTGTTTTCATTGTGATTGGTGTTACGTGAATTGTTTTTGTATCAAGTCGGCGAGGTCGCCTTTGGGTGGGCCTTCGCGGATGCGTGTGAGGTAGGCAGCGGGGAACTGAAAACGGATGCCAAGCGCTGGGCCGAGGGTGGCTGCTGTCTCCATCCATTCGCCGATGGCGTCGGCGTCCGGCCAGACGAAGATAGTCCGTCCCGCCAGCACGCGGCAACGGTCTGCGGTGAAGGTGCTCTTGCCGCCGGTGGCGAGCCATGTGCAGTCAGGCCGCCACAGCTTGGCCACGAGAGCCGTCTTCTCGCTCTCCACGAGGCAGATGGGTGCGAAGGGTAGCGTCCCCAGCAAATCCTCGCCGAACAACGGCAGGGGCAGCGGCCGCTCCAGGCGGTCAATGGCATGAAGCCAGGTGACGGGAGGAGATTGAAGATTGAAAACTGAAGATTGAAGATTATTTCCAGTCCTTTGGGCGCATTGGGTAACATCCCCTGAATCTTGAATCTTCAATCTTGAATCTTCAATCTTCAATCTATGTCCGTCCGTCCCGTACGCCATCACCTTGCCGTCGATGACACGACCGGCGCGGTCAGTATATGGGAAGACGGTGCGGCCGTCGGGTAGCGCACCCGCGCCATACTGCGCACGCACGAACCGTACCTGCGCGGGCGGGAAAAGGCCCTCCATCCATCGCGAAAGCGTGTCAGGCTCACCCACGAGCCGCACCATTCGCCGCTCCATGTGACACAGATACGACACTTCCCCTGCACTTAGTGTGCACTTAGCGTGCACTTCCATGACATCTTTTTGAGGTGTTCTATGCTGATACATAGCTGTTTCTGCCTTCTTAAATGATTGTTTTTTGCAACGTGTCGTTTTTCCTGCGCCCGCACGCGCGACCCTTTGCCGTCTTCTCGTACTCGCCGTCGGTCGTCTCACGGACGAATCCCTGGCCGATCCACTTCACTATCCGCCGTCCCGTGGAACGGGCCTGCACGCCGCAGAGCTTTCCGGTGACATTGGCGTCGTTGCGGTTGAAGACGTCGGGCAGGAGGCGCAGGTGCTCCAGCGGGTTGCGGCGCAGGGCCGGCTCGTTGGCCTTGACATCCTCGGCCTGTGCGGTGCCCGCCACGAGGCGGTGCATGAAGACGCTCTGGCAGACGAGGTAGTCGGCATAGTCGAGCACGGCGCGGAGGTCGTCGTCGGTGGGGTGGACGAGGCCGTCGGCGGGCAGGGAGATGCGTCCCGCGCTGTCGCGGTACAGTTCCTCGGTGCGTCGGCAAAGGCTCCAGATCATCAGGATGCGACGGGCATCGACGGCGCGGCGGCGGATGATGGGCACCGCCTCCTCGCCCAGGTCGTCGAGGGCGACGTAGAACTCCATCAGCGCCCTGAAGTGGCGGGTGAAGCGTGCCTGTTGGTCTGCCGACAGGCAGAGAAAAAGAGCCTCCCCCGTCCCCTCCTGAAGGAGGGGTGACTTAAGGTCCTTCCCTTTAGGGGAGGGGTGGGGAGAGGCTTCCCTGAGGCTTCGCCACAGCTCCTCCACCCGTTCCACCAGCCTCTCCATGCGGGTGTTGAAATCGGCCATGGCCTCTGGCGTCGGATCGGGGTCGAAGCGTGGCTCCGAGGCTGTGAAGTGTCCGATGATGCGGCTCGCCAGACCATCCTCGTACGACCCGATGAAATCCTTCAACACCCCTGGCGTGGTGCTGAACACCGTGGCCAGTCCCACGCGGCGGATGTAATACCCCTCGTCGGCCGTGCGCAGCTGCTTCTCGTGCTTGCCGTTGTCGAAAGCCTTCTTCAGCACATCGCCGAACCCTCCACAGCGGTCTTCGAGCGAGTTCTTCAGCGTGGAGAGCTCGTCGTGGCGCATCAGCGACAGGTGGCCGTCGTTGCCTGCCAGCCAGCGCACCAGTGCCGCCTGCGTGGTGGCATCGGCGAGCAGGAGGCTGCGCGGCAGCGGCTCGTCTGGCGGCAGGGGAGGGTCGCTGCGCCCGCCGTTCTTCTTCCACTCCTGAAGGGCGGCGGCATGACGCAGCAGGTCGCGGTGGTAGTCGTCCATGCGCCGGCGGTAGCCGAGGCGCAGCTCGCGGTCGATGGGCTCCACCAGGCGGTCCAGCAGTGCCACGCGGCTCTTGCCCGAACCCGCGCCGCCTACAATCATCATCTGCAGGTTCAGCATGTAGAGATTCTCCTGCTGGCGCACGAAGCAGCCGTCCAGCACGGCCCCGATGACGGCATGGGCGGCGGTGAACTGCTGTGCCACTACGTTCATCCCCTGTGCGCGCCACAGCTCCGCCACGTCGCGCAGCAGCACGGGTGCCCGCTGGATGATGCCGTAGCTCAGCGGCAACGGCACCTCGTTGCCCAGTGCATCGGTGTAGGTCTTGAGGCCCATGCCATAGTAAGCTTTCACGTGGGGCTTGCCTCGGCCACCTCTCATGCGCGCGCCCCTGCGCGGGAGGTCATCCCCCAGCTCCTGTAAAATGTCAGTGTTTTTCTTCATAGTTCAGCGTCTATCAATGAGTTAAACAATAAATCGGTGTCATGCAAGTGCACGCTAAGTGCATGCCAGGTGCAGGGTAAGTGCCTGCCGGACGACCATTTTAGGCCAATTCGCACTGCGTTTTCCTGCGCGCGCACTGCGTCCGTGCGTGGACGCAGTGCGTTCGCGCGCGGATGCACTGCGTTCTGACCAAAAACGGACTGCGTTTTTCCTTTTCATGTCCTTTGATTTTCTCCGACAAAGATAACAGTTGTTTTTCTCGACAGGCTTCCACCATGGAAGGACGTCCAGCAAAATACACGCTTTTTTTGCATCCGTAAAATCAAGTGCAAACCCCATGGCAGTCAGTCCCTTCCCCCGTCTGGAGACGGTTGCTCCCTCGCGTTCGGCGCTGCGCGAGCTGGTACGTCAACTGAAGCAGCGCTATCCCAGTCTTCGTGGCAACAGCATCACCCTGGGTTACGGCATCCACCCGCGCGACATGGCGCTGCTCAGCGACGGCTACCGACCGTCCGACGGCGCTGCGTGTCGTTTCATCATGGCCATCGTCGATGCCGTTCCCGACCCTCCGTCCGATGGCTCCGACCCTGTGGCCCTCTTCGCCCGTACCCTACGCGAAGCTCCAAAGCGGATTGGTGAAAACCACAAAAAAACATGACCTATTACGAAATTTGGGTTGAAATCTTTTGGCAAATTCAAGAGAACGCAGTTTTTTTGCACTCGAAAGTTCGGAAAAGTGTGATTTCAATACACAAAACCGAACTATTCATCCGTTTTTGGGGAATGGTCATCCTCAAAAACAATTTTGCCTTTTTTCTTGCATTTTTGCCTGCTGTGTTGTATCTTCGCAGCAGAAATTTTTTTGATATGAAACGCCTGCGTCGATATCTCCCCCTTCTTGCCCTGCTGCTGTTTTTGGGCAGTGTCATGTCATGTCGCGATGCAGGCGTCCGCGACGCCCTTGTCCGTGCCGAGGCCCTCATGGAGACCGACCCCCACGCCACCCGAGCCATGCTGGACAGCCTTAATCTTCAATCTTCAATTTTCAATCTTCAATCTAAAGACGCCGCCCTCTACGCCCTCCTCCGCACGCAGGCCGACTACAAATGTGACCTCCCCCTCACGTCCGACTCCCTCGCCCGTATCGCTACAGACTACTACGGCACGCCGCGCCGCAAGAACTATCATGCTGCGATGGCGTGGTACACATTGGGTTGTGCTTATGGAGATATGAAGGATGACGTCAATGCTACCGATGCCTTCCTGAAAGCCAAAAGCCTTTTCCCTGACACCCTCATCCGCTACTATGCCCTCACGGAACAGAAACTTGGCACACACCACCTGAATCGTCACATGATACGCGAGGCGGCACACGAGTTCCAGTCCGCCAAGCAAAACCTTATCCGTTTAGAAGATAGTACGGCAGTTGCTTTCCTTGACCTCAGCTTGGCACGTTGCTGTTTGTACAGGGAGGATTATGCCTCAGCAAAAGAATGTCTCGAACGTGTTCTCCAAAATCCCCATGCCAGCCAATATGTATTTACCGTTGCCCATTTCGAAATGGCAAAGGTGGAAATCTACTATAATCACGACTATCCCAAGGCACACGAATACCTTGACTACGACATTCGGCACACTCTAAACAAGAATGAACTTGTGGGTAATTATTGCTTAAAAGCTATAGTCTTTCAAGAACAAGAGAAGCTTGATTCTGCCTGGCATTACTACCAACGTTCTTTGGAATGCCAATCAAGTCCAGCCACTTTTTCGAATGTTTATCGCCAGATGGCTATCTTTGCACCTCGGCTCGGCAAGGTTGACTCCATCGCCTATTACGTCCGTGGCTATCACACTTACATTGATTCGCTCTACATCATTAGTAACCAGCAGGCCATCCGTCAGGTGGAGAATGACCATCGTGTAGAATTGGAAAAGCGGCGGATAGAGGAGCAGCATCGCCGCTTACTGGTCGGTGGAATAGCTGTCTTTGTCGTACTATGCCTAAGCCTGCTCACGCTCTATCTCCTTCATCGCAACCGTAACAACCAGAAGACCATTGCCCTTCAGCAGGCCATCCGCGACAGCAATGCCGTGTTGATAAATCTTTCCGCTCCGGCCGAGGATGGCAAGGAAACAACAGCCATCAAAGGCGAAGCTCTCGTCAATCCTGAAACCTACATCAGCCTCTTCCGTCTCGGCCGGCAGACGCTCGACCCTAAAGTGCTGACGCGGCTGAAGAGGCTGGACATCATTACAAACGGTGCCGAGGCGGATGACATCCGAAGAGACTACGAGCAAGCGCTCGACCATGCATTCGTTGAGCTAATGATGATACTCCAGCTTGCTGGTCCCTCGCTCAACAAGCAGGATATGGTTTATCTCATCAGTCGCATGTTGGGGATGGATGACAAACGCATACAAGTCATTCAGGATACCTACGAATCTACCTTCCGTATGCGCAGAAAACGGCTCTACGACAAACTCCCTCACAATTTGGTGGAAGAACTGCTTTCTTTTGGAAATGCGCTAACGGACTGAATCCCATTGCGTTCAGTAAATCGTCACAATCTGAGTGACGATTTTTTGAGGGCGTCGCATAAATGTGACGCCATTTCTTTGTGTTTTCCGTTTTTTTTCGTATATCTTTGCAACGTTGAACTATAAATTTATTGCGTTATGAGAAAAAGTATTCTAACTTTGTTTGTATTAAGCCTTGTTTGCATGTATGGTTTTGGACAGGAAATAGTTTTGGATCCTTTGCCAGATCATGGTGGGAATGGACAAGGCCAGCCGAAAAGCCCAACCGAGCAAGTCTTGGCAATGTTAGAGGGGAATCTCCTATATCTTTCCTTTGCCCCTTCGGCCTCTTCGGAGGTAATCATTACCGATAGCCAGACCGACACCGTCGTCTATTCAAATACTTTCGGTGTGGCTGCGGGACAGGTCATCCCTCTCACGACGTTCCCTGCGGGCGAGTACGAACTTTCCATCTTTGCCTTTGGCCAATGGTGGGAAGGAGAATTTGAAATTGAGTAAAAAAACAAATAATGTATTATTATGAGAAAGAGTGTCGTTTTCGCAGCAACTTTGCTGCTTTTTGTGATGGTTTCTTGCAATCAAGATTATTTGAACCCTACAGAGGCACCTACAATATGGAACGTAGATACCCGTGCCGACAAAAATCCGCTGGATGAGATTGACTTTTCGGCGTTAGATACGGCGTATTTCGTCAGCAACAAGGATATAGAAGCTTATATCCATTTCAAACAACTGCTTGCAGAAGGACAAGGGAAGGATTTCGAGGTGCTTGAAATTGTTCCGATGGGTCTTAACGACGAAGCCACGCTTGCCTACCTACTGAACTACAATGAGGGCTGGGAAATAATTGCCGCCGATAAACGTGCGCCAATGGTGTTAGCTTCTGGCGAGGAGGGAAGTTTCTCTGAATATGATGCGCAAGAAAACGTAATGGCATGGATAGAGTGCTTGGAATCAGATGTGCTTGGTTTACGTGTCTGCAAAGAACGACCTGAATGGGCGGACGAAGAGGCGTGGGAAAACATGCTTTCCTCTGTTGACTTCTGGCTGGCTATAAATGCAGACGAGGAATACATCGCACGCGCTTTAGAAGGGACAAGAAATCCCAAACCCGTCACGGGGTATTGGGAACTTGTTGGAAGCTATGTAATTAATTCTGTTATCAGTTCTACACCAGATCGCCTGATTTCAGATACTGCTTATTATAAATTATTTCATCAAGGTAGTCCATATAATCAATACTGTCCAGCAGAGAGTGCTGGGTCGGGTAATCATGCTAAAGCTGGTTGCTTGGCTGTTGCCGGTGGAACAATGATGTGTTATTTGCATGATAAACTTGGAGTTCCTGTTGAAGGGGTTGAATTTGCAAGATATTTTGGAACTATTTCGAATTATCAGCCTTACTATGCTTATGTTACAGACGATTATGACGTCTGGAATCGCTTAAAAACCGATGACTCCGACAAGACTTACGCTGCAAGTTTGTTGACGTTTATCGGAGATCAGGTAAGTATGACATACGGAATGACAGGTTCTGGGGCTTATACCTCAAGTTTGGTGAATAATGTGTTTAACTATTTTGGCATTTCTTGTTCGTTTGGCACTTTCTCTTCCTCAACTGTAAACAGTAATCTTCAGAATGAATTACCTGCAATTGTAGATGCATATGGGACTCGCACTCCAAACGGAGACGGAAGCTATACGTATTCAAATTCCCATGTCTTTATCATCGACGGCTATCGCACGACCCAGTACACCTATCAAAATGTTTATCGATGGGTATATGTGGTTGGCGGTCCATATCCAATAATAGATGACAGAATAGAGATTGTCGTTGGGTCACCTGTGGCATCAGATTATTTGATGAGATGGGGGTGGGATGATAAAAATCCCGATGGTTCTTATTATGCTATAAACGGAGATTGGAACAGCAAGGTTAATAGGAATTATATATATGAAAGAAACATGATAACTGGATTTGCCGTTGCAAATTAAAAAAGTACATTTTTCCATGCAGTATTTTCACTAACCCTGCGTTTATAGAATAGAACAGGATTATTAGCCAATTTTTATCCAGCGATGAATAGAAGAACATATCTATTGTTTTTTGCAGCCGCAGTCAGCCTGTGTGGCACAGGCTGTCAGGAGAAAGAATACGAGGACATCGATAATAAAGAGCCAGCAGAAGAAATGCCTTATTTTGCCGGTGGTAATATCTTCGGTGCTGACATATTAATGAACGAATTGAATGTCAGCATTCAGAATATTACGCCGTATGCCTCTTCCAAAGACATTCCCAATAAGATTCAAAAGAAGAACTTTCGTGGCCTGCGATTCTATTCTAAAGCAAACGGCCGTTTTGCCATCTATCCGGAAAACCATGACCCGAACTACACTTTTTGGCGAGAGCTGGGAAGTGAGATAGATGCGTTTCTTGAAGAGAATCCGCAAATAGAGAATCCCGACATAGATTGTTTCTTCTACGCGGGCGTAAGGGAAGGGGCGCGCATTTATGCGGACAAGATGCTTTTCGGGCGCGAACCGGGGAGCGACCTTGGAGATCTGATGGTAATGCAGCCTCTTGGGGAAGGCCTCAGAATCGCCGCTACATATCCTGACTTCCACGTTGTCACGTACTATAGGGCGGAGGTGAACCCCGTCACGTTTTCAGAGTTCTACAGCGAGGGTCGAGCCTTGGTTGCAAAACTCAGGTGGGGCGATGCGCTCTATGTCTCTTTTATCAATTTGCCACCTGAGAATTATGACGAGGTAACGTTCACCATAGAAATTCCGATAGTGTGCGAGTATTTGCAGCAAATTATCAATGGCGAGGACTATCCTGAAAGTTACTACGAACAGGGACTTGTAGAGCGGAACGAGAACCGCGTGCTACGTGGTTCGGTGAAGGTAAGGTTTGACAATCCCTTGTAGTAAAATATCGCAGGCGACTACGAGCTATCCATCTTTGCCTTCGGTGAATGGTGGGAAGCAGTATTTGAAATTGAGAGTATTAATGAAATGATTAAAACAAGAAAAATAGTTTGATAATGAAAAAAGATTTAACTACATTTGCGGCGAAAATACTGTTTCTGATGACGATAATTTCAATTGCATCATGCAGCAGAAAGGAAATGGATACTACGGACATCCTGAATGAAAAGACGGCAAAGGAGGATATCCGCGCAGCCAAATTCACGCGGGCTATGCAGACAGCCCGGGACGCTGCCCGATTGCTGGATGGTGAGTCCATCACCCGCGCAGAATATGATAGGCAGATAGACGAAAACGAGATAAAGTTTATTGTAGCAGACAATGCCACGCGTTCAGATGCTGAGCCCGACACACTGATGTATGTGTTCAACTACGTGGACGATGCTGGTTTTGCCGTGGTCTCAGCCGTTGGGGAGTCGGGCGAGATGCTAGCCGTCACCGAGCAGGGACACTTCAACTCAATGGAGGAAATAGAGAACGAAGGTTTCCGCATCTTCATGGAAGCGGCAACCGTTTATACAGACAGCCTGCGATGGGCAGAAAAGGAAGCCACAAGAGGTGGTGGACAAACAGGGCCGGAATATCTTGAAGATTATATGGTTATTATTGATACTGTGGCGGCATACTATCCTCCACTTATTTCCACTTGCTGGGAACAAGGTCGTCCTTATAATGAGTTTTGTCCTTATGATGATGGTATACAATGTCCTACTGGTTGTGTGGCCATCGCTGTTGGTCAGATACTTGGTTATCATGAGTACCCCACTTGTTGGATGTTAGGATATTTAAATGGGAATCCCGAAATCAATGTAGATTGGAGTTCCTTGAAGAGTCAATCAACCTGTTCATTATGTACTTCTTATTATTTTTGCACAGATCATATTCCTCTAGCAATAATTCTCAGACAAATTGGATTTCTAGCAAATATGAATTATGATGCAAACGGAAGTTGTACGACTGATGACTGGGCAAAAACGGCTTTAAGTCACCTAGGGTATAATACTAGTAATGTGATTAATTATTCGTTTGATTACGTGAAATATAGTATTGAAATGGGACGTCCTCTTTATATGGGTGCATCTAGATGCGTCAATGATATTATAGATGGACACGCTTGGGTTATAGATGGGTATTCTGAAACCATATACACGTATTATTGTTACTCGAAACCACATAATTTCCTAACGTGGACTCTTGAAAACACTCTTGTATATACATATCGTTATAATCATATTAATTGGGGATGGGGAGGAGATTGCAACGGCTTTTTCTCCAGTAATTGTTTCAACACCCAATCAGGATCGTATGACACAGGGTGCAGCCATTTACACGACGTAAACTTTACCTTTAATTTCAAAATTATATACAACATTTATAAACAATAAATATTAATTCATTATGAAAAAAATTGTCTTTTTACTAGTAATGAGTGCTCTGTCGTTTTCTTCTTGTGTTAAAAATGACGTTGACCCGAACAACCCGATTACATCGGGGTCGAAAGACTCAGAAGAAAAAAAGGTATCTAGAACAAATTCTGAATACGTGATGGGGACAAGTATTCCAGCATCAGCACTTAAAAAAAATGTGAAAATATCAGATGAAGTATTTCGAAAGCAAACAGAAGGAAAATACTTTTTTGTGGTAGAAAGATACTGTTGTTGGAAAGGAGATACTCTCCAGTATCTCCAAACAGGAGATGATTTCTATGGTCTTGAAGGAATTCATAATATGAGAAACTATAGCGGAACAAACTATATTCAGTTTGAAGATTCTATTATGCATTTCTACAATGATCTTTTCATGTGGGATGATAGATATATCTTTACTTATAACGAAAAGGAGCGGGTTATGACCATTCCCATCAAAAAAACTAATGAATTACATTGTTGTAGGGTTGACTATATAGACGAGAACTATATTGTTGGTGAAACAGATGTTTATCAGCACCGTTATTATACAACATGGGAGTCTTCTAGGGCAGCTTCAAACGCTGATTTTGTACAATTACTTTTTATCGCGGTAGAACCTCCCGAGTTTTTTGCTGATTATACTGACTGGGAAGTACGTTACCCGGAAGGTAATTAGTATAGTGACGTTACACACGATAAAGAAGAAAGCCGCTAAGCGGAATAATAAGATTACTATTTTTCTTTGAGACGCGGCAAATGCCGCGCCTCTGCTTCTTGGGGCAATAGGTCCTGAGGTCATTTGATTTGTAGGTGCAAAAAAGGCCTTTTATCAACGACAAAACGCACTCCTCTTCAAATGCAGTTACCTCCTGCTCCATGAACATCCAATTGCACAAAGGAGTCACATAGGGTGTTGTATCGCCATTTATTAAATCAAGGATAACCTCTTCACATTTACCCTTTCTTTTTTCATTTAACTTACCGTGTATA
>JAEEGL012409945.1_pt1 | contig 40668 bp, 29 predicted proteins | sample 9134231 | NCBI WGS metagenome assembly JAEEGL01 (sample SAMN16246548, study PRJNA631951) | gut metagenome | biome: gut microbiome; feature: rumen; material: fiber-attached | host: Bos | place: Iran: Karaj | collected 2018-10
AGGTCGAAGACGAGCCCGAGCCGCTCAATGGCGTCCAGCGTCTCCTGCGGGAGTTTTCCCGTGTCGTTCGCATAGAGGATGTTCTTCTCCCCGTCGGTCACCGCGTAGATGTAACAGAGCTCATCCTTCATATGATTGGCCTTCAGCGGGAAACACTTAAGCCCGCCGGCAGCAAACCACTCACCCAGCCCAACCTCGTGCACCTCGATGCGCGAGGGATCCACATCGGTCCTGCCCTCCTGGAACTTCGCAGCCATCGCCGCCGTGTGCACAGAGCCATACACGTGAAGTACCGCACTCTCCTCGCCGTCCTCGTAGATGCTCGCCCCATGGTTCGCGTGCAGGATAAAACTGAAGCGGTCCAGGTGGTCGTCGTGGGTGTGGGTCACCACCAGTGCCTTAAGGCCGGGAAGCGAGATGCCCTGCTCCAGGCAGCACGCGTGGATATCCGGCGAGATGTCGATCAGCACGCTGTCATTGAGGAGCGTGCAGCTCCTGGTCTTCAGGTTCCGTCCGCCCGCCTTCATCGCCCTTCTGCAGGCGCCGCAGCCGCAGTACATTCCGGGAAAGCCCTCCGCCGCCCCGGTACCGATATATCGAATCTTCATTTCCTTCCCTCTCCTTGTCTCACAGGCGCAGTCCCTTTACCTCTCTGGTACAGTCCCAAAACGTTGTTTTGCAGCAGGCATTCACTGCCATAACCTTGTCCAGATAATAAATACGGCGGGGAGACCCCCGCCGCCTGTGATAAATCCTGTATTTGTTAACTATTTTTATTTATTTTATCATGACGCGACAGTAATAACAATCACCTAAGATCTAAGACGCACAGCCGGCGGCCGCAATCAAGCAATCCACCAAATCCCTACGCCTGCGAGAGCTTTCACCTGCGGATGCTTAATCTGGTCTTCGTTTTTCCCCGGTGATACACTTGTTAATATCTTAGCTGTCGCGGACGACTCGCCTGTACCGTCAGCTGCAGGAGACTCTTCTGTGAGCTGCAATTGCTGTGATCGCTTTCCGTCACCGTCAATTAAGAAGGAGGACCTATGTACGATGTAATTATCCGAAACGGCTTCATCGCGGACGGCACCGGCCGCGACGCATACAAGGCGGATATCGCCGTAAGCGGCGACCGGATCGCCCGGATCGGGGATCTCTCCGGGGAAACAGCGAAGAAGGAGATCGATGCCGCCGGGCGCTATGTTACTCCGGGCTTCATCGAACCCCACAGCCACACGGATCTCTCCGTCCTCTTCTGGCCCCAGATGACGAACTACCTCGAGCAGGGCGTCACCACCACGGTCGGCGGTAACTGCGGCCACTCCTACGGTCCCATCGGTGACGAGCTGTATCGGGCCGCCATCGTCGATACCAAGGTCGGCTTCGAGGTATCCGGGGAATACTTCTCCAATGTGACGCTGCTCATGCCCAAGGAGCCGGCGGGAAAAGCGCTGAAGAAGCACTACGGCGTAGATCTCGACTGGCACAGCTTCGGGGAGTACATCGATAAGTGCAACCGAGCGGGAATGTGCGCAAACATCGTCCCACTGGCGGGATACAGCGCCATCCGCGGCTCGGTCATGGGTCTCGGCTGCTGCAGGGAGGCCACCCCGGAAGAGCTTGACCGGATAGAAGCGCTGACGGAGCAGTGCATGCAGGAGGGCGCTTTCGGTCTCTCCACAGGTACGGATCCCAACTATGTCCCCGGCCCTTTCGCAACGAAGGAAGAAACTGTCCGCATGCTGAAGGTCGTTGCCCGGTACGGCGGCATCTTCGCCTCTCACACGAGGAACTACGACATGGCATCCGGCACCCCGGACCGCATGGGCGGCTACCATGACATGCTGGAGGAGGCGCTGGAAGCCGGCGTGCGCGCCAATGTCTCCCACGTCCACACCCTGGGCATGGGGACGAACGACGAGGAGAACGCCGCAGCGGCAAGGGATACCCTCGCCTACTTCGAGGAGATGGCTGCGAAGGGACTGGATCTCTCCTACGACGTGATCCCTTCCCCCTACTCCATGGATCTCACCGTGCCATATTTTGCCGCCTTCCTCCGCCCCTTCGTCCTCTTCGCGGGCGGCAGGCATCAGCTGGCGGAACAGCTGAGGGCAAAGGATGTGCGCAGAATGATCCATGCCGTCGTGGACGCCGGGCTCTATCCCGTGCTGGATCCGAAATTCCAGATGGGAAATATCTACCCCATCCTCACCGTGAGCCGCCACAGAAGCTGCCCGGAGGCCATCGGCCTCTCCCTTCTCGAATGGACTAATAAGACCGGGGCGGATCCTCTGGACGCCGTCCTCGACCTCTTCGCCGCAGACCCGGACATGGGCTGCGACATGGCTCTTCCGGACGCCGTGACAGCAAACGAGATCCTCTGCCGTCACCCCATGGCAATGCCCTGCGCGGACGGCTTCTCCGGGGATAAGGACACGGATTTCGGCATCACCGGGGACCTGGCAATGCTTGCCAATCCCATGAACCTCTCCTGCATGATCCGCTGGCTCCTTCTGCACGGTAAGGAACGCTTCGAGGATTCCGTGCGCCAGATCACCTCGTACCCCGCGGAGCGTTTTGGCATCCCGGACCGCGGAACTCTCGCGGAGGGCTGCTTCGCGGACATCGTCGTGCTGAACAGGGACGCTCTTAAGAGCCACGACCGGGAGGAGAACCCGCTGCAGTACCCCGAGGGCATCGACTACGTCTTCGTCAACGGACAGCTCACCATCGACCACAAGGTACAGATTCCGGGCGTCATGGCCGGGAGGATGCTGAAGAAGAGTCCGTGCCGTCTCTGAACGCTCTCATCCGCTCCTTCAGAACTCCCCAGTTCGATCTCATCGCTTCAATTCCTGTATTAAGCGCGAGGTACTCCGGAGCCGCGGTGTACACCGACCCGGAGGCACCAAGCACATACAGCTTCTGCCCGTCCCCAGAGAAATGCAGTGCCGACACGCTCTCCCCCGAGCACTGCTTCTCCCAGGACAGGTACATGTGCTCCGTCTCATAGATCCGGACCTTCCCGTCCGGATAGCCGAAAACCACATACTCCCCGTCCGCGGACAGCGCGACGGCGGTATTTGCGTCCGTCTTCTCCCCTCTGGGGACGACGAACGCGTTGATCTGTCCCTTCTCCGGCAGGAACCTCGCGCAGCCGTCGGTGTTTCCGCCGCCGCGGTTGACCGTGAAGAGCTGCCCTCTCTCCGCGTTTGCCGCGAGGGCGAAACAGGGCATCTGCACATAGTTGACCGGGCCGCAGTCGCGCACCAGGTTCAATTCCCCGTCAAACAACACACAAATACCGGAGTAATCGGTGAGAAGCCACTGGTCTCCGTATCGGGCAATGTTCCCGAAATACATCCCCTCCGGACCGTACTCAACACCTCCGTCCCGGACCGCAGCGCGCATCATTCCGCAGCCGTACGCCGAGGCACAGACAGATTGCCCGTCTGCGGAGAATGCAAGTGCGGTCGGCATGTACTCCGTGGATATCTCCCTCATCAGCGCTCCGCTCTCCAGACTGACCAGCGCTATTCCGAATTTCTCTCCTCCAAGTATTACTGCTGCGGTTTTCCCGTCCGGCGACACGGCAAAGCCGGTATCCTGCATGGTCCTGCCGTCCATGGGGAAAAACTCCCGTCCCCCGGCCGCGCCCTGGATAACCAGAGCTTCGCCGTCCAGGTAAATAGCCTGCGGTTCCTCCGTATCCAGAAAGACCCCGTAGCGGATGTTCCTTCTCTCCGCGTTTTTCACCGGGACGGGATCATCCCAGAGAAGGACGGTTCCCCGTTCCGTCACTGCAAGGATCCGGCTCCTCCCCTCTTCTTCATCATACCTGAGCTCCCGCACCTGCTCATAGTTCTCCGAGAGCCGGATCAACGATCCCGAAGACGGGTCGCAGACAAGAATCCTGCTTCCCGCACTGAAGGCAAGAGACCCTCCGTCATCCCTAGCGGCGTATGATTCTGGGACAAGAGGAAGGTTCACGGTGCGCTTTATCCCGTCCCTGCTGTCTGTAATCACCGCGCTCCCGGCATCCGCGGACAGATCCGTCTCAAACCGTTCTCCAGGGGACAGTTCTGCCTCAGGCCGGTCTTCCGCGCCGTTCTCCGGGGATTCCGTGGACGCGGCGTCCGCGCCGGAAGATGTCCCGGCCGCACCGGCAGCATCCGGCGCCTCCTCCCCGGAGATCACCTTCACCGGAAGATTCTCGTCCAGAAGCTGTACGGCGTTCATGCTGAGCGAATAGTAGGAGGTAAAGGTCAGGGAATCGTCCCCCATCCCTAACGCCAGACTGGCCGCCGCCGACGGATCGCTCTCTCTTAGAAGTCCCATCTGCCCGGCAACGGCCTGGCCGGTGTAAGTTTTCTCATTCTCTGCGGAGCCCTGTCCAACCGCCATCAGGGCACCTGCCCCCATGATCACCGCGGCGAGCACTGCGATTGCTCCCAGACTCACGCCGGCGATTCTGCGGATCATCGCTCCCCTTGCGAATTTCAGCCAGCGCTGCATGAAAGGATAGATCTCCGGATCCTTCTCCGCGTAGTTCTGCTCCTCCATCTGCTTCTTCATCCCGCCGAGATCGACGAAAAGATATTCGAGCGTATCACTTAAGCCCCTGGGATTCTCGATCAGCTGATACGGATTCACGCGGGACTTCAGCTCATAGGCACAGGAATAGAGGGTTCCCCGGCGGCTGTTCGGCATGTTCCGCACTTTAAAAGCAATGAAGCGCCGCACCTCGCCGAGCGCCGCCTCCGGATCGGCATCAACCTCTGCCGGATCCAGCTCCAGGCAGGGCAGCGCGCAGCGGCGGATCAGGTCGTACTCTTTACCGCAGATTCTGGACTGCTCCCACTGCGGAGAGCGGAAAACGACCGCGCCGTCCGCCAGGTAGATCGCCTCCACGATCATGGAGAACCACTTGGTGGAGAAGGGGATACCCGTTCCCGCGCCGGACTTGTCCTGCCAGACCTGGATGCCCGCATTCCTCATCCTATCCGTGAAGGAATCGACAGTTTTTTCATTCTTTCTGGAGTAGGAAACAAAAATATGATTCATCTGTCTCACCATTCTTCCTTACTCAGTGGAAGGGCCATTTCGGCCCGGGTGCAGCGCGGCAGGAACGCCAGGGCGTTCCTGAGCCGGCCCCGTCTCCTGCTAAGGCATGATCTCCAGCCCCAGCTCCTTCCGGACATCCTCCGAGACCAGCTCCATTACGGAAGGCGGAACCGCGGAGTGCAGCTGTCTTCTTACCCTGTCGTAGATTCCCTTCTCCGAGATAAGGTTGACCCCCGACTCCGCGTACCAGTACCTGCCGCCGGCATCCTTGAGCCAGTATCCTCCTTCCGCCGGCCGGATTTCGGCAATCGCTGAGCGGGAAGGCACCGTATGCCGGACGGTCTGCGTCATGTCCCCCGTCTCCGGATCCACGGCAAGTTCGGCGAAGCTTCCGTCCGCGCAGCCGACGAGGACATAGAATGTATTCCTGCTGCAGAGGGAATTCGCTTCTACATACCGGATTCCCGCAACCGTGGGAACGCCCGCGGTGAGGAAGGGCTCGGACGGATAATACTGATACTCCTCCGGCAGGAATTCCGCGTCTTCCCCGGAATAATGCCCGCTGTAATTGTGCAGAACCAGCGCCGGATCCAGCACCACGGTGCTCTCCTCCGGCCGGCCCCCTTCGCCCGCGGCAAGCATCATCGTAAGGACCATCAGGCCGTTGTCCCTGATCTCCGCCTCCGATACGCCAAGCCCGCCGGCCGCAGTGAGATCCGCCTTTGCTGTCCTGCCGTTTATAACCTCTCCGGCCTCCGCATCCTCCGGGAGCCCGGTTCTCTTTAAGATTTTCCGGACCGGCACCATGCTGTAGGAAAGGCTGTTCTCCATAACCAGCACCCCGTCCGACACGAGTATCCCCGTGAGTGCGTGGAAATCGGAGAGAACGTCCCCGTAATCAAAACTTTCGTCCAGGTCATAGAGACCGGTTCCCATGTTGCGCTCGTGGTACACTGCCGTACCGCCGTCCGCAAACTTCAGGGCGAGAGGCTGCGGAAGGAGAAGCCCTGTCCGCTCCTCCCCTCCGGAGGACACCCTCCACACCTGCCCGTCCTGGTCGGTGAGGATAAGCTCCCCTTCCCGGAGGTCACAGACGGCCGTCTCCGACAGGGTGATCTCCCGTTCCGTCACCGTCAGGCGTTCCCCGTCCCAGAGCGCGGTCTGCAGCTTGTGATCCTTAACCTCCGCAAGGAAGGCCGTCCCGTCGGGCAAAACTTCCGCAGCGAGGATCCGAGTGTTCTCCGGGCGGATAATCCCCGCGGCCGTAAGTGAGTCGCCGACGACGAGGAACCGCTCCGCGGTTTCCCTGTCGCGGATCACGAGACAGCTGCCCCTCAGGGACACGGACGCATCGGGCGGCCGGACCTCCGATACCGCGCCCGCTTTCGTCCAGGAGGCCTGATCCCCTCCGCAAAGCCAGATTCCGCCCTCCAGATCCAGCGCGGCGATGACGGGCCCGTTAACTTCTTCGGTGCTTCCCGCGGCACCGGTCCCGCTGCCCCCGCCAGGGCCTTTCCCCAATGCGTCCGGGGAGACCGCAATCGCGGCAATCCCCGCGCCGGCGGTAAGTTTTTCCTCACGTACCGTCTTCCCGGTCCAGGTGTCCAGCGTCAGGATTCTCCCGTCCGAAGTGCCGGCCAGAAGATACCGGTCTCCCCCGGGAATCGCGGCAGCGGTGAGCTCCCGGTCCGCACTGTACTTTGCGGCAGGCGTGTTGGGCCATACCTTGTCCAGGCTTCGGACGAGCTGCTCATATGCCGTCTTTCTGGAGGCGGTGTTCGTGAAGGGATTCGTCAGCGCCTCGGTCATGCGCACCGCGTTTTCTATGGTGTCTGAGGCTCCGGAATCCACCGACAGCGCAATATTTGCGTAGGACGCCCTGCGGTAATACGGCACAAGGAAGCGGTAGAAAAGCACGAAAATACCTGCGACCAGCGAGAACAGCACACCTCTTCCGGTCCACCTTAGTATCGCCGCAAGGAGCAGCCTCCGCGCATATCTGTCCGAGACGTCGAGGTAATCCAGTATCCCCTCCAGCTGCTTCTTAAGATACGGATCTTCCTCGCCGGAGGCCTTCCGGAGGAATGCCTCGCGATAGCGGCGGATCTCTTTCCTGTCTGTAAGGAGATTGCCCTCATAGCCCATGGGCACCCGCTTCTTCCCGCGTCCGCCTGCCGGTTTTCCCGCACCCGCGCCGGTACTGCCCGCAGCGCTGCTTCCGGCTCCCGCACCCGTGCCGCCTGCCGTGATCGACCAGCTGTAGTAGCGGACCATCAGGTGATTCTTCATGGAATAGAACGAGGGGTCCGTCGTCAGGGAGTCCAGGATGTTCTCCCGCATACGCTCATCCGTCCGGATGAAATTGATCTCCTCGATCCTTGGCGGCACCACCCCGGGATCGCTGAAGTCAGCGCTGACAAAAGTGCCGACCGGAATCAGCCGGATATTCTCCGGGAGCGCACGGACATGCTGCTGCCAGCCCTGGTTCGCCGCGGCCTCGTCCGAGAGGAAAATAACGGCGGAATCCGCGGCGATCTCCCTAAGCGCGGTGAATCTCCGCACCGTAAGCCCGCCTGTTAATTTCCCGGACAGGTTCTCCTCCTCACTGCCCGGTGAGAGTCCGGGGCCGTCCTCCGGCTCCGCGATTCCGGACTGCGTGAGCCAGAGCGCGACGCCCTTCGCAAGGTCTTCACAGGAGTTCTCATAGATCAGTTCTATTAGCATGATGATAGTGCCCCCTGGCAGTGGTCGTACCGCGCGGATTCCTTGCGGAATCCGCCTAGTATGATATGATTGGTTCAAAGAAGGGAGGACCTGGGGATGATAAAGCTTCGAAAGAGTTATACACGCTCGGGCACAGTTCTTTTCTATGCCCTGTCCTGCCTTGCTCTTGCGATGACGCTCGCTGTAGGCGGCTTCTTCGTCTACACGCTTGCTCTCCGGACAAGCTACCGGGCGATGGCGCTGGAGATCAACGACGCCTTCCTCGCGGGCACCTCCGTTACTGTTGCAAGAGGAGAGGATTCCTTCCCCGTCACGCCGGAATCCGTTGAGTATTACAATGAGTTCCTGCTGGACCGGAACACCGCGGTTTTCAGCAGGAAGCGCACAGAACCCGACGAGGCAAGCATCGCCCTCATCCTGGACGGCGGGCAGCTGACCTTTACGCGAGTGGACGACGGAACAGCCATTGCCGTCCGATGGTCATCCCCGGAGAAGGAAGAAAACTATATCGTCCGGAGCCAGTACACCTTCACTCAGCTCTCCGCTTATTACAGCAACCTGAAGCGGAAAGCAAAGTGACTCTCCCCGCACGCCGGAAGTCCCGTCAGCGCGAAAGCTGCGGCATATCCCCCGGAGTGCCTTAGTCCCCGAGGCAGTAATCCTTTATCACCGCCCACTCCCCGGAAAGCCTCTCCAGCGTCCATGCGGCGTTGGCCGGCGATGTGGAGGGAAGGCACAGGTCTTCCATGTGCGTCGCCGGCAGGCAGTACTTCCTGTACACCTCGTGCGAAGTCTTCCCGTTGGTGAAGATTCTCCGGATCGCCGCCGTCTCCAGGATCTCCCGGAAATCGTTGGGCTCCGCATTTCTGATCGAGCTGTCGCTCGACCCCCGGATATCGCAGGAATGTATGGAATCCCACATCGCGATGTGGTATCGTTCTAAAAGCGCCGCCTTCTCCGGCACCGTCACCGGAAGCTTCTCCTCCCCGAAGAGGAGAGCCATAAGCTTCCAGAAGCGGTTCTGCGGGTGGCCGTAAAAAAAGCCGCTCTCCCTGGATTTCACCGAGGGAAAACTCCCCAGTATAAGGATGCGCGAATCCGGGCGGTAAAACGCCGGTATCGGATGGACGATATGCGTGAGCCCTTCCGGTTCTGCGGAGAGCTCCGGCTTTGTTCTGCTGTTCATCATTTCATCGGCTGCCCTGTTTTCCGGGCTTCGGGGATTCCGGGACCTTCCCGGAAGGTGACGGATTTAACTTATGGTGATCAGAAAAGCGTTTATGACTTCCCTTCCCGTCATGGCGGGCTATATCGTTCTCGGCACGGGTTTCGGCATTCTCTTGAGGAGCGCGGGCTACGGCACCCTCTGGGCGCTCGCGATGAGCCTCTTCATCTATGCCGGCTCCATGCAGTTCGTCGGCGTGAGCCTCATCACCGGCGCGGCGTCCGTGCTTACTGCCGCGGTGACCACAGTAATGATCAACGCGAGGCATCTCTTCTACAGCATCTCCATGATTTCGCGCTACAAGGACGCGGGGAAGGTAAAACCCTACCTCATCTTCGCGCTGACCGACGAGACCTACACGCTGCTCTCCGACGGGAAGATCCCCGAGGGCGCGGATCCCGACGCCTACCGCTTCCTTGTCTCCTTCTTCGACCACTGCTACTGGGTGCTTGGAAGCGTCCTCGGAAGTTTTGCCGGAGAATTCCTGCCCTTTGACTCCACGGGCATCGAGTTCTCCATGACCGCGCTCTTCACTGCCTCCTTCGTCGAGCAGTGGCTATCCGCGGGGAGCCACCTGCCTGCCCTGACCGGCCTTCTCTCCACGGCGCTGTGCCTTGTCCTGTTCGGCCCGGAGAATTTCCTTATTCCCTCCATGATCCTGATCACGGTGATTCTGTCCGCCCTGCGCGGACGCATCGCCACTCCCGAAAGCAGGAAATCCGATGGCAGAAGGGAGGAGAAATGAGTCACGCCGCCCTTCTCGTCGCCGTCATGGCCGCCGTCACCATCCTTCTCCGCTTCCTGCCCTTCCTCATTTTCACGAACGGCAGGAAAACTCCGTCCTATATCCTCTACCTCGGCGGGATCCTCCCCCAGGCCATCGTCGGGATGCTGGTGGTCTACTGCCTTAGGGAAACCGACCTCGTCTCCGCTCCCCACGGGCTTCCGGAGATCCTCTCCGTCGCCGCCGTCGCGGCTCTGCAGGCATGGAAGCGCAATTCCCTTCTCAGCATCCTCGGCGGCACCGTACTCTACATGCTCCTGGTGCAGCTCATCTTCTGACCGCCATAAGGATCAGCGAAGTCCCTCGTAGTCCGGCTTCTGGTCCTTGTGGGTGAACCCTTCCATCGCGGAATCCCAGCCGGCCATCTCCTGCTCGTACCGCTGAAGCGCGCTGTCCGCCACCGCGCCCTCCGCCTTCATCTCCTCAAGAAGCTTCTTCGCCTTCCGGTAGTCCGCCTGCGCCGCGTCCTTGTAATTGTTCGCGGCATTCATCTTGAGGCTCACCAGCACCTCGTCCAGCGCCTTCACGCTCTCCGACGCGGCCCTGTACTTCTCTCTGCCGCTCTGTCTCCCCGAGAAGTACGCGGTAAGGATCGCGATAATGATGTCGTCCACCGGTCCCGGCAGGGCATCGACGGGCGAAATGATGTACACCGCCGCGATTACAATGAGAAAAACTTTCAGGTATATATTCATCTTCATCTCCCCGCCGGCCCCGGCCGGCTTTATGACGTTTAAACGCGTCCGTTTTTCCGCTCTTTCCGTTTCCGGCCGTTCCCGGCCATTCTGTCCATTCTGTCATTAATTCTAAAAGAAGGGCCGCACGGATTCAACAAATCGCGGTAAGAGGCCCTAATTACCGGCGGTTATCTCTTATTTTGTGTCCTCTTTCCGCATCCTCCGCCTCCTTCCAGTCCGCATATGCTACAATCGGCTTGAGGCTTCCGTGCCGGGCCCTTCCCGCAGGCATCCGCATGCGGACGCCCCCGGCACGGAAAAAGACGCAATAAACAAGCGAATGATGTAAGGAGAAAACCGTTCATGGAAGTAAAGAGCTACACCTACGAAGAGCTGCCCGAGTTTACTGATGAAGTGGAGGGAGCCGGAATCATCGAGACCACCGGGGACGAGACCGGCGTCAATTATTTCCACGACGTGGAGTACGCCAACGTGGACGGCACGCCGCTGCACCTGCAGATCCTGATTCCCGCCTGCCGCAACGACGGCTTCGTCCCCTTCGCGGAGAAGCTGCCCTTCGCAAGACCCTGCTATGTGTTCATCCAGGGCTCCGGCTGGATGCAGCAGTATGTCTACGCCAACGTTCCGAATCTGTCAAAACTTGCCGCACGCGGCTATGTCTGCGCCATCGTGGAGTACCGCCACTCCGGCATCGCCTCCTTCCCGGCGCAGCCGAAGGACGCCCGCAACGCCATCCGCTTCTTACGCAGGAACGCGGAGCGCTTCGGCATCGATCCGGACCGGATGATCGTCGCGGGAGACTCCTCCGGCGGACACGTCGCCATGTGGGCAGGGCTTATCCGCGATGATGACACCGCCGATAATCTCTATCCCGGTGTGTCCGCAGAAGTAAAGGGCATTGTGGACTACTACGGCTCCACGTCGGTCATCGCCCCGGACTCGAACCCGCAGACCGTAAACCACTGCCTGCCGGACAGCCCCGAGGGACTGGTCATGGGAGGAAAGGATCTCCTCGCCAATCCGGAGCTTGCCAGAGCGCTCTCGGTGGAGTGCAACATCGATGAATCGACGGAAATTGCTCCGTCGCTGATTTTCCACGGGACGAAGGACCGGGTCGTGAACTGCACCGGCAGCGTCGTTCTGTACAAGAGGCTTAAGGAGACCGGGCACGACGTGAGTTTTTACCTTGTAAAGGGCGCGGATCACGGCGGTCCCGAGTTCTGGACGGATCAGGTTCTCGATATCGTGGAGAACTTCATGCGCCGCTGCTTCGGCTGAATGCCGGATATAAGCCGGCGGAAGTAAAGGAGGAATGATGAAGGAGTATCAGTACCGCGACGTCAACCACCGCGGCCGGATCGAGAGGGTCACCTACGCCTCGACCGGTTACGCAGGAGAGCCCATCGAGAAATATGCCAATGTCTATCTGCCGAAGGATTATGACACTTCGGGAGAGGAAACCAGGTACAACGTCCTCTACTGCATGCACGGCGGGGGCGGCAATCCCGACGCCTGGCTCGACTGCTGCAAGATCAAGAACATGCTGGATTACACCATCGACAGCGGCGAGGTGAAGCCGCTGATCGTCGTCTTCCCGACCTATTACAAGTCGGACCGCTCAACCGACCCGGAAAAGGACGGCGCGGCCGCACTGCCTGCCGAGGGGGAGAAGACCCGCATCTTCCAGAAGGAGCTTGTCGATGAGCTGATCCCCGCAGTGGAGGGGAAATACCGTACCTTCGCAGGGGGAACAGACCGCGAAGCCATCAGGGCTTCCCGCCTGCACCGGGCCTTCACCGGCTTCTCCATGGGCGGCTGCACCACCTGGTACGCCTTCATCGACAGCCTGGACTATGTCTCCGCGTTCCTTCCGCTGAGCGGCGACTGCTGGGTCATCGAGATGATGGGCGGAAGGACCCGCACCGCGGAGACGGCAGCCTTCCTTCACGACTTCGCGAAGAACTCCGGGTACGCCCCGTCGGACTACCGCATCTTCGCCGCGACGGGCAGGGCCGACATCGCCTTTGACGCGCTCACGCCCCAGGTGGAGGAGATGAAGAACTATCCCGACACCTTTATCTTCGACGAGGATTACTCGAAGGGCAATTTCCATTATCTCCTGGCGGAGGAGCACCCTCACGCCTACGAGTCGGTGTACGAGTACCTCTACAATTTCCTGCCGTATCTCTTCTGATGTATCCGGCAGGTTCTTCTGTGCTACAATGAGCGCATGAATAAAACGATCAACAAAAGAAAGACCCGGGTCGACCTCATCGGCGGCCCGGTTTTTAAAAATCTCCTGATCTTCGCGGGGCCCATCCTCCTCGGCACCATCGTCACCCAGCTTTACCACGTGGCGGACTCGGTGATCGTGGGACAGTTCGTGGGATCCGAGGCTCTGGCCGCGGTCTCCGCGGGCGGCCCGGTGATGAGCCTCATCCAGCTTTTCATGATCGGCCTCTCCTCGGGATCGACCGTCGCCATCGCGCAGAGGGCAGGTGCGGGCAATAAGAAGGCCCTCCAGAGCGCCGTCGGCACCATCGCCTTCCTTACCCTGGTCTGCTCCGCCTTCATTACCTGCGCAGGCCTTCTCCTGTGCCGTCCGCTGCTTGAGATCCTGGGGACCCCGCCGGAGATCGTCCGCGACTCCTATCTCTACCTGGTGATCATCTACCTCGGCGTCACCGGCAACCTCTGCTACAACATGGGCAACGGCGTCCTCCAGGGCATGGGGGACTCCACCTGGCCTTTCCTTTTCCTTCTTCTCTGCTCCGGATTAAACGTCGGGCTGGACCTTGTCGCGGTGCTCATCCTCGGATGGGGCGTGCCCGGCGTGGCCGCCGCTACCTCCTTCTCACAGCTCGTCTCCGGCATCGGCGTCGTCTGGCGCATCAACAGCGGCGACTACGGAATCGAGGTAAAACTGAAGACCATCCGGCCGGACAAAAAGGCCGCGGGCGACATCATCGCCATCGGCCTTCCTGCTGCTATCCAGAATATCGGCAATTCCATCGCGGCGCTCTGCGTGCAGTCCTCCGTCAACCACTTCGGCACGGATTTCATCGCCGCCAACAGCGTGGTCGTCAAGGTAGACGACCTGATCTGCATCCCGGTCATGGCCTTAAGCACCGCGCTCTGCACCTTTGTTGGCCAGAACATGGGCGTCTTCCGCCTGGACCGGATAAAGAAGGGAATCAACAGCTGCATCTTAAGCCTTACGGTCCTGGGCGTCGGCCTCTGTCTGATTCTGATCCGCCTGAGGGGAGTTCTGCCGCTCATCTTCTCGTCGAACCCTGAGGTCGTCTCCATCGCCTCAAAGGGGCTCTTTATCATGTCCTTCCAGTGCATCTTCTTCGGCGTGGACCGCTGCCTCGTCAACGCGATGCGCGGCGCAGGCAAAGCCGTAGTCCCGATGATCACCGCCCAGTTCGGCGCATTCTCCCGCATTCCGCTCGCCTATCTTCTCGGGGTGCGGCGGGAGGACAGCATGGGAATCTTCTATGCCCTGCTGATCGCCGCCTTCCTCCGGATGGCCGCGATAGGAATCTACTACTACGGCGGAGGCTGGACCAGGGCCGTCCGGCACTTCGAGGAGAAGCACCGGATCGAAGCAGACTGAAATCCTGCTGCCCGACGTCAGACTACGGGAAGGTAGTCCTCCTTCAGCACACCCGCGGACGCCGCGACGATGGTCGACGCTCCCCGGAAGGTGAGCGGTTTCCCCTCGAAGTCGGTGATCTTCCCGCCTGCCTCCTCGAGTATCACCGCAGCGGCGGAGAAATCCCAGATCTGGAGCACCGGCTCGGCAAATATTCCCGCCGCCCCGCAGGCCACCATGCAGATGTCGTACGACGCGCAGCCGGTGCGCCTCACGTCAATGCAGCGCTTCACATAGAATTCTGCCGTCCTCAGGGCTTTGTGAATAATCTCATCCCCGTAGTAGACCGAGGTGCCGAACACCGCGATGCTGTCGCCGAGAGAATTCTCCGCGGTGTGAATGCGCTCCTCCCCCCGCCAGGAACCGCATCCCCTGACCGCCCGGAAGAGATCTCCGGAAGCAGGGACGAGAATCACGCCGAGATACGGCACCCCGTCCCGGAACATTCCCACGGAAATGGTGCTGGGGAAGAATCCCTTCATGAAATTGGAGGTTCCGTCGATGGGGTCGATGACGAACACATCGCCCTTCTCCAGCATGGCCGTATCGTGCTCCGCGTCCTCCTCCGCGAAGAAGTGCGCCTCAGGATGAAGCGCGGAGAGCTTCTCCTCAAGGAAGCTCTGCACCGCCGTGTCGTACTTCGTGACAAAGTTCTTGTGTCCCTCCTTCGCCACGATCTCCGCGCGCTCCACATGCGCCTGGTTCATGATCTCTCCGGCTTCCAGCACGATCCCGGAGATTCCTTCCACCAGCGCGCTGTCCGCGCCGAATCTTGTTTCCATGTTCAGTTGAGTCTGTGCCATTTTCCTATCCTCGCTGAGGCAAAATCCGCGGATGCGGTTTTGCCGGATGCTGAACGCAGCGTCCGGTGCGTCGTCAGTTGAATGCGTCTCTTAAGAGGTAAAAGAGTTCGTCGCCGAGTTTTCTCTTTTCCTCCGCTCCCAGTGTCCTCACCAGTTCCGTGCCGTCATCCAGCACCATTGTGAGTGTATTCTCCCCTTCCTGCTCTCCTGCGGCGGCAGGAAGGCTGTCCTCCTGCCTTCGGGTAAGTCCCCAGCCGTACAGCGCGCCAAGCGTCTCCTCCCACCTGTCTTCCAAGATGAGCAGGTCTTTCCCCTCCATCACGTCGGATTCCGCGTCGGGATAAGCTCTTCCGTCAAGCCTCCAGCTGCCGTCCGGCTGCCTGCGCGCGAAGTAGGAGAAGCTGTCCTTCTCCCGGTACTCCGGGGCGTCACTGACAAAGCGGATCTCCGCGAGATGCCCGTAGAATTCCTTTTCCGCCCCGAGGTTAAGGAGCTCGTCCGCTGCGGCTTCCGCGAGTGCGGACAGCGCCGCGTCGGGAACTCCCGAGGCGAGCAGGGATTTCACCTCTTCGTCCCCGCCTGCCTTGTAATCGAATAAGACAAGAACCTCCTTCTCCCGGTCAATCAAGTATTCCGGAATCTGCTCCCCGGTCTCCGGATCAAAGCCGAACCGGATTACGTCGAAGGATTTCCTTCCGCTCTCCTCTCCCTTAAGGAACCGGATTCCGGTAAGGTTCCCCGCCCCAGCCCGGACAAGTATCCTGCCGTAGAGCGCGTCGAAGCCGCCGGAATCAAGCCTGTATCCGCTCCGGCTTAAGGTTCCCGCGCCGTCCGAAACGGTGAGTCGGACGGTCCATCCGTCGTAAGGCTTAAGCCAGGCACTGACGAATCCGCAGTCCGCAATCCCCGCCGCTTCACCCGGTGCGGAGAAAAAGATCTCCCCCGGCCGGTAAAGCAGGGCAAGCCTGCCTGCGTCGCCGCTCCGGACCAGGATGCGCTCAAGATAGTCGCGAACCGCGTCAAAGCCCTCGCGCTGCACCCCGGCGAAGCCTCCGTTGGACCTGCCGCGGATGCTCTCCCCGGAAGCGTACTCCGCCCGGATCTCGAAATCGCCGTCGACGGCCGGAAGTCCCATGGTCTCCTCATCGATCCCGTTCAGTTCCGCCAGCGAATACTCCCTGACCAGCTTCTGAAGTCCCTCCATGTCCCCGCCGGTCAATTCCGCCGAAGTGCCGGAGTGCAGGCCCCGGATGAGGATAAAACCGCCCCCCTCCTCCGGCTTAACCTCATAGAGGAAATTCCCCTCCGCTCCGTCGTAATAGGAGAGATAAAAACTGACCAGTTCGTCGGATCCGGTATCCTTCGCCGCCTCCGGATCGGAATTGCTAATATGGCCGCCGGCTTCATCCGGATATTCCTCCGGAACGGTCACCTGTGCCGGCGCAGCGCAGCCGCCGAGCATGCCTGCGCACAGCGCGCCTGCCAGCAGTATTCTCATGGCACTTCTCCAGTCCGCACGTCGAAAAAGCTTCATCACGGCAATATCCTCCGGCCGGCTGTCAACGATTCAGCAGGACGCCCAGGAGGCTGACGATATCCCTGAGATCGAAATTACTCTCCTCCTGGGCGGAGAGTGCCTCCTCCGGTACGGCCAGTTCCAGCCCGCTGTTGATCCCGGTGATCTTCACCTGTGCGGAAAGGATATCGAGATGCAGGCTGTCCACCGGGAGGGCGATCTCATCGATTCCCGACGTGAAGCCGACAATGCCAAGCCCCTCATCGAAGGTGACCAGAAGCCTCTGTCCGTTGTTGCCAAGAGCTGCGACAATCTCCCCGGTGATATCCTTATTTCCGATCCGGACGGAGATCCCGTCGGGCTTCACGTTAAGAACGACCGCATAAGCCTTCGTATTCCTGTCCTGCCAGAGCTCCTTTATCTCGATGCTACTCAGGAAATCGCCGAGAGACGGAAAGTCCCCGTCATCGCTTCCGGCAATGTTCTGCTTCATCCACTTCCCTGGGCTTCCAAGCGCGCGGATTCCGGTATACACCGTGCGTCCCCTGCCCTCACTGACCGTATAGCTCTCGACACCCGCAGGCACGTTTACGCCGAGTGCCGTCACCATGCAGTCCGTGTTTACATGGGCGATCCTGCCGCTCTCCGCAAGCTCGAAGATTCCCTGCATATCCCCGCCCAGCTCGACGCCAAGCCCGCCCAGTTTTCCGCTCGCCGCGGAGCCCCGGAGCGCGAGCGTGAATTCGCCGCTTAGGTCCGCGGGGCGGACCGTTGCGTACTTCGCGGCGAGCTTCTCAAGGAACACAGGGATTTCCTTGTCGTCGATCCGCTCCAGTCCTTCCGTGGAAGTGATGAGCGCCGCGTCGCCCACAAGATCCTTGTCCGCCTTAAAACGGCCGCACCCGGCAAGCGCCAGGGCAAGGACAAGAATAAGAACAGGCAGCAATGCTCTCTTAATTTTCATGAAGTCTCTCCATTCTGTTCTATACCGGCGGAGTTTATCCGCCGCACCTGTTTACCGGCAGGCCGGCTTTCCTCTCGTTTTCTTCCATGATCATAACACAAACGGCTCCGGTACAGCCGTACCGGAGCCGCCAAACTCTGGATTATCCTGTTCTCCCGCCCTGTGAACCAGGCTGGCCCGGGAGATTTGCGGCCGGATAAGCTTACAGGCTTCTTGCCGCTTCCACGACCCAGCGGATGCGCTCCCAGTCGAGCTTTGCATCGATGGTGCAGTCACCGCCGAGCATCAGGCCGAGTTTTCCGTGGTCAAGGATCAGATTGCGGGTGTACTCCTGCAGTTCCTCCTTCGTGCCGTGATAAATGACGCCCTGCTGGATCTTTCCGTCCCAGTGGGTCTCGAAGCCGCCCAGCGTGGTTTTCCCGTTCGCGAAGAAACGGCCGTCATTGAGATCAAGCCCCTCGACGAAAACAGCCCAGTTGAAGACCTTGGCGGGATAGTCCTGCCACAGCTCGAGCTGGTTGCGCGCTCCTGCCCATCCGCACATATGAAGGATATTGTTCTTCGAATAGCGGTTTGCGTGCTCCAGCACGTACAGGTCGCTGGGACGGATGATGCGGCGGTACTCCGCGGGAGTGAAGCGGTCGAGCTCGCCGCCCTGCACGCAGTAATAAACTCCGTCGCAGCCCGCCTCGGTGATGAGAAGTTTTGACAGGAGGGCATTGGTCTCTCCTATAACATCCAGAGCCTCCATGACCGCGGCCTCATCCTCGCGGATGTATTCCATGATCTGCTCATCGGAGACGCCGACCTCCGCCGCGCCGAAACGGATCGAGGAGAAAGGCGCAAACACGTTGTAGAACACGCAGCGCTCCCCGCCGATCTCCGCGACGATCTTCTTCGCGCGCTCCACCTGCCCGACGATCCAGGGATCATCGGCGGCAAGAGGCTTCCATCCCCGGAAATCCTCCACTGAATGAATCTCCTTCATCGGATAGGGAAAGTAGCTGTCGCACATGATCTTGACGAAATCGAGATCCGTATCGCGGTAATACTTAAGATGTGCCGCGACACAGCCGTCGCCGACCGCCTCGTCACCCGCGAAATGGAACCAGAACCCCACCGGCACATGATCGACCGGCTTTCCGTTCATCGCGTTCAGTACTCTTGTCCTCTTGTCCATGTTGTCCTCCTTTATCTGTGAACTGCACCCTTTCCTGTGATGCTGATATCCTTCTCCAGGCACTCCAGCGCCTTGTCCAGATCTCCGGCCTCCAGCGCCTTCAGGATCGACTCATGCTCCGCAAGGTTCACCGAGTCGTCCAGATGGTTTGTCCGGTTCCAGTAATTCTGGGCATAAATCCGTCTCTGCACGTCGAGACTTTCCTTAAGAAACTTGTTGAGCACCCTGCTCTCCGCGAAGGAGGCAAGGAGCATATGGAATTCCATGTTGTCCTGCCACACCGTCCAGACGTCGACATTCTGCTTGAGCGCCGCCCTCTCGATCTGCTTCCGCAGAAGTTCAAGCTGCTGCTTCCCCAGCCTTGGGAACGAACTGCGGAGCGCCTCCGTCTCCAGCTGAACCCGGATCAATCTCGCGATATGCTCGTCTTCTTCGCTTATGCGGTCGACAACATACCCGAACCTGGGCACGCTGTGCACAACGCCCTCCGAGCAGAGACGAACCAGGGCTTCGCGCACCGGCGCCTTGCTGACATTGAATGCCTCGACAAGCCGCTTCTCGTTCAGCACCTGCTCCTCATTCGCAGGATTGCGGATTATCATCTCCAGTATCCGGTCGTGAATCTGGTCCGCCAGGGAATCCCTGGTCACGACCGAAAACAGATCCTCTTGCACTTTCTTCATCTTGCTCCCTCACCGCATCAGTTTTTTAAGTAAATTAATAAATGTATTATACCCTTAATTGAGGGGAGGGAAAACTCTGATCATCCCCCGGTACCTTCCGCTCTTCAGAGAGTGATCAGCTCATGGGGCGACCCGGTCAGGTTAAGGAATCCGTCCCCGGTCACCGCGACCATGTCCTCAATCCGCACGCCGAAGCGGCCGGCGATGTAGATTCCGGGCTCCACCGTGAGCAGCATTCCCGGTTTCAGCCCGTCGGTACAGACTTCATTGAACCTGGGATTCTCGTGAACATCAATTCCCACGCTGTGGCCAAGCCCGTGGGAGAAGCAGCCGGAATAGCCGCGGCTGTAAATGTACTGCCTTGCGACGGAGTCGATCTCCCTGCAGACCGCGCCGGGCTGTATCGCGGCCATCGCCATGGACTGGGCTTTTCTTACAATCTCATAGACCTCCTCCTGCTCCGCGGTGATCCTTCCGAGCGCGACGGTTCTTGTCATGTCCGCGAACCTTCCGTTGACGACCGCGCCGAAGTCCATCGTAATGAAATCGCCCTTCCGGACCACACGGTTCGTCGCGAATCCGTGGGGTTTGGAGCTGTTGGGCCCGGAGGCGACGATGTAATTGAAGGATCTCTCGTCCGAGCCGAATTTGGTCAGCGTGTATCCGATCTCGTGGGCGATCTCCAGCTCGCTTAAGCCCGGTTTGATGTAGTCCAGGATATGGTCGAAGGTGTGGTCCGTGATCTGCTGCGCCTTCCGGTGATCCGCGAGCTCATCCTCACGCTTGATGCTCCGCAGTCCGTCGATCAGCTGCTGGAGCGTATCCGAGGAGTCGATGTCCATGCCCGGAAGAGCTTCTTCCATCTCTCTTAACCGCTTAAGCGTGGTCTGCCCCGAACAGACGGAGAGGGTGTGTATTCCGGACTCAATAAGGAACTGCCGGACCTGCGCCAGGCGGTCCTTCTCCTCCCTGACCTCTGTATCCGTGACAACCTCCGTGGCCTGCTCGAAGTACCGGAAGTCAATCCAGAACACCGAACTATTCCGGGTGATGAGCACTGCTCCCGCCGAAGACCTCATTTCCGTAAAGTAATACCGGTTGGACGGATCCTCAAAGAGCGCGGCTTCCATGCCCTCCGGCATCGCCTGCTGAAACAGGGCGATTTTGGATTCCTTCATAATGACCTGGGCTCCCTTCACTGCCGGCGGGCTGCAGCAGCTACATCCGCCCGCAGGATGAATGCGGCACACCGGCCGCATGATGCTTCCTCCGGCAGCCTGCGCAGCCGCCGGAATACTGCTGTTCTCTCTCATGACTGTTACCTCGCTGAGGCAAAATCCGCGAATGCGGTTTTGCCGAATGCGGCGCCCGGTGCGAAAGCAGGTCAGCCTACATGGCGCTCAAATCTGGTGAATCCAAGGATTGCCTCAATCCTGGCCATCGCGTCCGCAGGGATTGCCACTTCCGCGGCTTCCGCGTTCTTTGTCACCTGCTCCGGCCGGCTGGCGCCGGTAATTACACAGGAAATGTTCGGCTGCGCAAGAATCCACGCGAGTGCGAGGCACGGCATGCTGCAGCCAAGCTCGTCCGCGACCTTTCTCAGTTCTTCCACCTTGTCCAGGTTCTCGTCCGTGAGCAGGTTGTTCACCTGACGGTCGGCCTGGAAGGTCGCCCTCGACCCCTCGGGATACGGCTCGCCCTTGCGGTACTTGCCGGTGAGCACGCCCTGCGCCAGCGGGGAGAACGGGGTGATCCCGATGCCGTACTTCCCGCAGACCTGCATGATTTCGTGCTCGATATAGCGGTCAAGCATATTATACTGCGGCTGAAGGGAAGTCAAAGGATGCAGATTGTATCGGTCGATGATCTTCTCCGCCTCGGTGAGACGGGCTGCGCTCCACTCCTCACTGACTCCGTAATAGAGGATCTTGCCCTCGGTGACAAGATCACTGAGGGCCCGGAGCGTCTCCTCCATGGGCGTCGTGGTGTCGAACCGGTGGCAGTAATACAGGTCGATGTAATCCATCCCCATATTCTTTAATGTGCGGTCGATGTTCTCTCGGATGTGCTTGCGGGAGAGCCCCCTCTGGTTCACATCTCTTCCGGTTGGAAAGAACACCTTGCTGGAGACGACATACTCCCCTCTGGGCACACCCTTTAAGGCCTTGCCGAGGAAGCGTTCCGCCTCGCCGCCGCTGTACGCGTCCGCACAGTCAAAGAAATTGATCCCCGCGTCCAGAGCCGCCCGGACCGTATCCGCGGCGACCTTTTCCTGGTCCGTACTTGTCAGCTGGGTCATCCAGCTGCCCAGGGCGATCTCACTGACCTTCAGTCCCGAATTACCAACACTCCTGTACTTCATTATTCCTCCTTTGGTGCCAGGGGACGGTTCTCTGGCGAGTTTTCAGAATACTTGCCAGAGAACCGTCCCCTGGCACCTTTCTCAAATCTTCCCGAGAAGCTCGTAATAACATTCCGCCGCTTCGACCAGATATTCCACGGAACAGGTCTCGTTATTCCCGTGGACTCCTCTCCCCTGCTCCGGTCTCGCCCTCAGAGGAGAGAAGCGGAGCGCCTCGTCCGCTGTTTCCTCGAAGAACCTGGAATCCGTGCCGCCGCCCAGGACAAAGGGCGTCACCGGCAGGCCCGGAAAGGTGCGCCGCACGCTCTCCTCCATGTCCCGGTACCCGGGATTCTCCGTCGTGTTCTCGCGGGAGGAGTCTCTCCCGCCAAGGAAGGCCATTTCCACGTCGTGGCGCTTCGCGAGATCCTCCAGAATCGCCGTCACCTCCGACACCTCGGTTCCCGAGGGAACACGGACGTTTGCTGTAAGAACAGCCTCCGACGGCATGACATTAAATGCTGTGCCCCCGCGGATCATCGTGAATGCCACTGTCGTCCTTGTCAGTGCGTATACCTCGGGGAAGTGCTCCGCAAGGAAGGAAAGGTCTTCCCCGCATCGTGCGGCCGTGAGCATCTCCTCCTTCCGCTCTCCTTCCGCGTACTCCGCGAAGCCCAGAAGCATTGCCCGGATGCCCGGAATCATACGGACAGGGAAAAGCTCGGCAGTCTCCGCTTCCGTGACCAGAGCGGCGAGCCTTGCTATAGGGGAATTCTTCGGCGGATTGGCCGCGTGTCCCCCGTTGGACCTGGCCGTAAAGCGATACTCCAGAGAACCCTTCTCGGAGATGCCCAGCACTGCCGCATAGCCGTCGATCAGCCCCATGAAGTCACGGCAGATCGTGCCTCCCTCGTCGTAGACGCGGGAGAGGTGAATTCCGTGATCCTTCAGCCACTGCACTGCCTTCACCGTGGTTGGCCCGCCGATCTCCTCATCACAGGAGAAATACAGCCAGAGATCCCTCTTCGGCTTCCACCCCTCCGAAAGACGCTGATCCAGGGCGGACAGCAGCGCGCAGTGCGGCCCCTTCATGTCCTGTGAGCCTCTTCCCCATACATCGCCGTCGATGATCTCTCCGCCGAAGGGGTCATGGAGCCAGGCTCCCGGATCGGCGATAGGAACAACGTCCATATGGCCGGTGAAGAGCACCGGGCCTCCGCCTGTATCCGCGGTATCCTCACCGGATCCCTCAAGACGCAGCAGCATCGCCTCTCCGACCGGCGTACGGACCGCCGCGCCGAAGAGATGCGGAAAAACCGCGGCCAGATGGTTCCTGTACTCCGCTATGTGATAATCCGCCTCGTTTCCTTCTCCGCTCACGGTAGGAATCCGGACCATTCCGGAGAGCTTCTCCCCGATATCGCCAAATCTTGCATTCCCGCTCATCATTCTCCTTTTCCGGCGCTGCTGCAGCCTTTGCGGACTTATAACCTCTGAAGCCTTAATGGCTGATACACTGATATGAACATTGATCATATCACAAGTATAGTCCTTCGCTCTCGGATGTAAATGCAACTTTTCTCCTGATACGTCCGGATTTATCCATTCCCGCCCGGGAACAAGCTCCCAGAACCTTATGTGCATAAAAAGCGGGATACCGGCCGTCAGGCCGGTATCCCGCGCTTCTTTCCTCTGTCTCCCCGGACATTATTATCTGATCTTCGCCTTCGTGCACCTCGAGGTGATGTAGTCCCACACAAAATCGAAATCCGCGTCCTCCGCGTAAACCTGGTTGTAGTTGAGCTTCTGGTTCACCTTGATGAGATTGTTCCGTCTCCTCTCCACGATCTGCTCCACATTCCTGAACTCCGAGGTCCTCCGGTCACTGCCCTGCGCAAGCAATCCTGCTCCGGCGGTGGTGTAGCTTCCTGCGGTGAGGCCCGCCAGCACAGTGATCCAGCCAAGGACCTCAGCCTTCTTAAACTGCTTCGGCATCTGGATATGAGAGACTGACTTCTCGTCCATCTCGAAATACACCGCGTAATTCCAGCCGTAAGAAGCCGCTACAATGGCATAGGCAATGAACCCGGTCACTGCGAAAGCCAGCACAAGCGCAAGAAAAAAACCGGTCATCTTCAGGAAGCCCGTGAAGCCGTACATGCTGTCGGTGGCGAGATTCACGATCACCATAAAGAGCCAGACCACGCCGATGGAGATAAGAAGAACCTTGTACACCGTGATGAGGATCGCGGGGTTCTTCAGCATATTGAGCTCATAGACCCAGCGGTACTTCCCGTCCGGGCAGAGGTAGATATTCTCCGTGACCCTGCTCCCCTTAATCACGCCGTCCTCGGAGATAAACGATCCGCTGCTCTTACGCGCCTCCTCGAAGGGGTTCTCCGGCTCCGGTGCCCCCGCAGAGAAATCCTCCGATCTCTTCTCCCTCAGGGCCTCCTCAAAGGGGTTTCCCGGCTCTGCCCCGGCCTGTCCCTGCGCCTGGGGAACAACCTTCGCACCGCAGTGCTCGCAGAACTTCGCGCCGGGCTCCAGTTCACTTCCGCAATATGGGCAAGTCATCTCTCTCCTCCTGTCCTCAGCCAAAACTCTTCCTGCCTGTTTCTCTGCTTCAGTCTTCTCCGCCTGCTGCCGCTCCTGTAACAGCCGCCGGACGGAAACTGCTCAGTACTCCTTTGCGAACCGTAACCAGAACGTCCCCGACCACTCAGCCTTTCCGGAGGCTGACTCACCGTTCTTCACGCTCTGCCCGCCTCTCGTCACCGTCAGATCGTCGAAGGTCAGCGTAATGACGTCCGTCCCGGCAGCGCTCCCGAAAGCACCGGTTCCGCTGAAACTGTATGTGTAGTCCGTTTCTGTTGTGTCATCTCCCATGTTCATGGCACCGAGCTGCCAGTAATAGCGGCCCTTTGCGTGATATTCCCCGGTCCCGTTTATAGTGCAGGTACCAGCATAGGTGCCGGGTATGACCTCCCCCGCGATCTCAAACGAAACCGCTGCCGACATGTCCGACGTCTCAATCTTCTTTTCTCCGGGCTTGTCGATCGGATCCCCCTCTTTGTGTGACTCAGTCCAGGCCTCACCTCTTCCCGAAATCAGACCGCTGCTGTTTACCTGGAGCTTCGCCTCACAGGATGCTCCCCAGAGGAGATCCTTAAACACATCGTCCGGGACAAACCCAATATCGCAGGTGAATCCCTTGTAGGATGCCGCCCCCTTGGGGACGCTCTCGTACTCCACGGGAACATAGCAGGCTCCGTCGTCCCGGTACTCCGCGTTTTTCCAGTTGACGAGCCCCATCGTACCGTCGAGGTCAAGTATGCTGATGCCCTCGATTTTCATGTGGGTAGGGGATCCGATCTGCACGTAGTGGTAGAACGTGCACTTATAGAGATAGTTGTTCCCGCCGATCGTTTTGTAGCTGTGTCCGTCTTCAAACACAGGCTCGATCTTCGTATACTCGGCAGCACGGCTTTCCTCTGCGCCGCGAGGAAGAAAGTAAAGGCTCCCGGCCGCGTCCGTGAACTCCGCCGCAGGGATGTATTTTTTTCCGCCCTGGAAGAGATAGCCCTCCCCGTTCCAACCAAGATATACCGAATGCAGAGGATCCTCGCCGGCAGGAAGGTCAAGGTCCTTCGGAATCATATAAATCTCGGTATTCAGCACGGGGATGATATACGTTTCCATGTAGTCAGTATAATCCTCAACCAGCGCAATATATTCCTTCTTCGCAAGGTTTTCGAGAATCGGAGCAAGTTCGTCGTAAAGACCCATGCGGATGCGGTACTTATACTCCTTCACATAAGTCGGCAGCGGGCGCTCCCACTTCTGCGCAACCCAGGCATTTTTGTTGGCGAATTTCTCAATTTCCTCATCGGACAGCGTCCAGAACTCGTCGACGAATCTGTCGATCATGGACTCCACCCGGTTCGCGAAGCTGTTAAAATCCCGGCTGTCCTTATACTCGTTCTCATAGATATAATTCAGTGCATCCGCAAAGCCCTTCGCGGAAGGATAAAGTGTATAACCGCTCACGATATGCGGGTTTCCCTGCATTAGATACTCGTGGTAGATCATTTCCTCATAAGTTTCGTGTTCGTTCACCGCATGGGCCCAGACGCCTTTCTCCAGCGCGTCGTAGGCGGTGACAACGACAAACAGCCCCACCGCAATAATAGGCATAGCCCCGGCTGCGCTGAAATACGCCTTCTTTTTCAGATACTCCCCGGCGAGCCCGATAAAGACGCCCATGCCATCCCACTTGTTGTCATCATATATATCGTAAATCCTGCCCCAGGTCAGCTTCTTGTCAAAACACTGCACCAGCACCTTTGCCGCGAGCAGTATCATCGACCCCTTGTCGAAATACTCCGCAGCCTTTGAAAAAGTTCCGCCCTCCGTTTTGGCTATGCTCTCAAAGAAGACATCGACTGCTTTCTTCCCCTCCGGAAGAATCCCCGCGGCCTCCGCCGCGGCGCCTGAAACCTTGCCGGCCGTATCCGCCGTTGAAACCGATCCTCCAACAAAACCGAACCAGGAGTTGACCTGATCAATCGACCGTGAGAAGGCTCCAGGCCTGTCCTCCTGTCTGACCATCGCCTCGACGATGGCCTGCGACTGCCCTTCCTGGGATACGATAAACTGGCACATCCGGTTCATGTTGACGAGTTCCAGCCTGCGCTGTGCCGGCGGCACGAAGTAATTCGCATCCCACTGATGTTCCGCCTGCTCCTGCTCGGTCATATAGGAGTGCGGATCCGGTGCTTTCGGCCTCCAGCTGCTCTCGACGAAGATATTTCCCGCGAGCGCCGAGCCCATCTTTTCACGTCCCTCACCGAAGAGCAGCTCGGCAATCGTCGAAAAATGATCCATGTACACGACGTAGCTTCCGCCGTCGCCGGAGACCTCATAGTACACACGCTCCCACTCGCCGGTCTCCTCGTTGAAGTACATAACCCCGCCCTCGTTCGCGTCCGAAGCCGTTCTTGGGATGGTCACCGTGATATTCGTGGAGAACTCATGCCTGCCCGAACTCAGTGAAAAGTCGTAGCCGATCATCCGGTCATCCGTATCTTCATTCGTCTTCTCCGGAAGCATCCTCACGACCAGTTCGTCGGGACCGCTCTCCAGGTTCCACCAGAACAGGTCGGCGCCAATGCCGTTATCGAACTGCACCGAAGGCGACTCCTCTGATACTGGGGCAGTATACTTCGGAGCGGACCCGATCTCCTCGCCGCTGTAGCGCACAGAGATAAACTTCGGATTTCCCGGACAGTTATCATACGTTACCTCCGGTGCCGGTCCCTGGTCTGCAGGAAAGGTATAGTCTTTTCCGTTCAGGCTGATTGTAATGGTCTCCCCGTCCTCCGCTCCGTCCAAACTGCCGTTTCCGCTGTTCCCGGGGACCTGCCCGGTCGTACTCCCCCCGTCCGGGACTCCCATAGAGCCGCCCTGGTCGTCAACCCCGGTAACCCCCGTTCCGAAGATGGGATCCGGCCGGCTTTTCCTGAGAAATCCCGGCTGACGGAAGCCTGCGTAGAAGAATTCTATGACCATGATTACCGCAAGGACAAAACAAAGCCCGCTGCCCTTCTTCTTTCCGGCTGACGGCCTCTTTTCCGGAGCTTTCGCTGCCGGAACCTCTTTCATTCTTTTCTCCGCGGCTTTCGCCTCTGAGGCCTCCCTCGCTGCAGCGGTAAAAGGGTCGTCCTCAATCGTGACGGTGCTCCCCTCCGGGGCATCGATCGTGATTCCGCCCTGGTCGTTGGCGCGGGCGGTGACGAGCTGCACTTTTTTTCCGCACTTCGGACAGAACTTGGCTCCGGGTTTCAGCTGTTCCCCGCAGTTAGTACAGAATTTTGCCATTGATCCCTCCATGGGGCAAAACCCGCGTATGCGGTTTTGCCGGAAGCGGCACCCGGTACGCCTGCACCGGAGGCTAAGGCACGGCTAATCCAGATTGTAATTCTCCTCCCAGACCTCCTCCGGCCCGTTCGCGCGCACATACTCCTCCACCCGCCGGTGGAACTCCTCCTGCGTGATATCATTGGTCAAAGGAAGCGTGAAGTGCTCCACATAGATCTCCCCGATCTCCGGATTCTCCCTGTGCGCAATTTTGGAGGCCCGCTCCCTCAGGACGTTCTCCCCCTCCACCATCACGTAATAATCGATCTCTTCCGGGGTAAACGACACTACATTCTGGTGCTCAACCGCCGGCGTACCGCCCGTGCTCTCCTTGAAATGCTCCACAAGAACAGACATGGCTTCGGGGTTGTCCACGGGAATGGTCTCGAGGAAGGGCGTAAAGCCGTCGTCGAAATCCCAGTCCGCGCTGTCGTCATATCCGCCTTCGTCATAGGACTCGTAACCTGCAGAATCGTCCTCGTCTCCGAACCACCCGGAGTAATCGCTGTCTTCTCCGGACCACCCGGAGTTCCCGCCGTCTTCCCCGAACCACCCGGTGCTGCCGCCGTCCTCTCCGGACCAGCCTTCGAACGCCTCCTCGATACCGGCGGTAATATCCCCAAAGGGATCGGCTTCATCCCCGATCGCGCCGATCACATTCACCGCAGCCACGCCGCCCACGGCAAGAGCGGCCACCTTTATGAGTCCTCCGCCCTTCTTTCCGGACTTCGGTCTGCCCGCTGACCGGTTTCTTCCTCCGGCATTTCCTCCGGCACTTCTTCCGGACTGCACCGGCGCAGGTGCGGCAGGAGCAGTCCTCCTTCCCGCAGCGCCCGAACGACGGGCACTGCCGCCTCCGGCACCCTCAAGCGAAGCACCGCAGTTTGTGCAGAATTTCGCGCCGTCCGGAAGTTTTGTTCCGCAATTCCTACAATACATGCTGTTTTCTCCCCGAACTTCGTCATCTGATACTTAAGGCCGCACCAACACGACGATGTTGTCGCCCACATCCTGGAACTTCGCGGATCCCCAAGCATACTGCTTCCCGTCTCCGGTGGTCCAGAACTTTAATGACATGTTGCCCTGTCCGCCCTCGCCGTACCAGCCGTCGTCAAAATATCCGACGGACAAAAACTCGCCCTTGCCTGACTCATCCTGTTTATTGCCGTTTCCGTCGTCCAGGGTGTTCCAGATGATGTACGGGCCGAGGAAGTCCTTCCCCTCGCTCTCCCGGCAGCCGATGTTCATCGTGCCAAGGTGATACCCCAGCTTGCCTTCCTTGTTCTGCGGGTCATAGACGACCAGGCACTTCCATGAGCCGACGACGTCCGTCGCGCTGTGGATGTTCTCCGCCGAATCCGGAACACCGTTCATCAGCACACCTTCAAGGAACCAGTCAAACTCGTCCAGTGCGGGAACCTCCTCCGTACTGACGGCCTCCGCCGCAGCGGACGGGAGGTAATAGCCGTTTTCGTCGGTCCGGACGGCCGCTTTCTCCGTCGCCTCTTCCGCCGGAGCAGGCTCGTAGGAGTCCCCTGCGGAATCTTCCGGCTCCGACAGCTCCTCTCCCTTCAGCCAGTCCTCCACCGAAGAGGACTCTCCCGACGGCTGCGCGGAGCTCTCTGAGGACTCCGAAGATACCGGCTCCGACGGCTTATCCTCCGGCTCATCCCCTTTAAGCCAGTCCTCCACTGCCTGGGTCTGCGCGTCCGGCTTCTCCTGCTGCAGCTGCTCCCAGAGTTCCTCCTGCTCCTTCCGGTACTGCTCGTAGCGCTTCTGCTCTATTTTGTCCCGGATAACAATAATCGCGACCACCGCAACCGCGACAGCCACGAGGATTCCGATCAGTTTTCCCTTCCCCCCGGAGCTTCTGCCGCCGCGTTCCTCCGCAGAAGGACGCGCTGCCTGGGATCTCCGGCCGGAAGCCGCGTTCCGGGGAGACCCTGAAGCACTCCCCGCGCCCGGTCCGCCCGCAGGCCTGCTCCCGGCATCCTCCGCCCGGCGTCTTCTCTCTCCGGGCGTCTCCCTGTCCTGCCGGGCAGACGATCCGCCGAAGGGGTTCTGCGCGAAGGGATCCTGTGCGAAGGACTCCCCGGCATCCGAAGGCGCCTCCCCCGCAGCTACAGGAGTCCCGCAGCTCTCGCAGAACTGGCTGCCGGGAATAATTTTTGCCCCGCAGTTCGGACAAAACTGATCCTTCACCTCCGCCGGCTCTTCCACCGGTGCCCCGCAGTTCTCACAGAACCGGCTGCCGGGAACTATTTTCGCGCCGCAGTTGGAACAAAATCCTGCCATGATTGCCCTCCCTTTGATAATTCTGTCCGTTTATGCCCATACCGGGCTTCCCGCCGGGTGCTGCCGGCCTGATCCGTCTCATCGCATCAACACGATCATCGCTTCCACCCCCGCCCGGGACTCCATGGTTCCGACGGCATATTCCGTGCCGTCCTTTTCCCAGAAATAGCGGATTCTCATATTGCCCGCGCCGGAGGCGAAGATCTCCCCTTCGTCATAGTTCCCGTTGTAGAACGAGGATTCCGCATCGTCATAGTAGTTCTCGTCCGTATTCAGGTCATGCTGCCAGTACCAGTCGCACTCCACCGAAACATCGTCCTCTTCGCCGGAGATATTGACGTAAAGCAGCATTTCCAGGTGCCGTCCCTCCGAGTTGTCCGGGTCAAACTCGATATAAGCCTTCCAGCCGCCCTTCATCCGTCCGTAATCCGTGAAAAACTCCGCCCCCTCCGGCCGCTTGTTATCGCGGACCACGGATTCATACCAGGCAAAATCCTCGAGGCTGAGCTCTGCTTCGCTCTCCCCGTAGTATCCCGGATCCGCGTCCGCATATTCCGTACCCTGGCTGTAGTCCTGCCCGGAGGATTCCTCTTCCGCGGGCTCATCCTCAGGCAGATCCCCGCCGAGGAGGAAAGAGTCAAAACTGCCCTCCGGCTCCGGTTCCTCATAAACCGGGCTCTCTTCCTCATAGACCGGACTCTCCGGCTCCGGGAATACGGGGCTTTCTTCCTCATAGGCGGCGCTGTCCGCCTCCGGAATGACCGGGCTCTCCGGCTCCGCGCCGTGCTGCTCCCCGTCCTCCCGGCCGTCCATCCCCTGGGAGACGGATGCCTGCGGCACTCCCTCCGAATATGCCATGGACTGGGCTCCGCTGCTGTAAGGTTCCGACGTCACGATCCAGATGAGCAGACCGACATCAGCGACAAGCAGCACGAATGTCAGCAGTTTTTTCATCCCATGAATCCTCCTGTCATTACTTCTTTCTCTTTCTGACAGCCCGGACAATGGCCAGAACTGCCGACGTTATGATCAGTACGGAAGCCGCAAGCATGCACGCGAACCCCGCGTCGTATTTCAGCCGGGCAAACAGCACAAGGCTTACGGCGTAAAACACCAGGCCCGCCGCCAATGTGATCCATAACCATGCTTTCACCGCAATACCTCTCTCTGCCTCTCTTTACCGCTTCGGAATGGCGGAATGGCGGAATGGCATACTATGCCTATCATCTGTAATTTATCAGCAAATCACTGCGAAAAACCTATTGCCAGAGGAAATGTCATTGACAATTGATGTCACTGAAATCCCGCCGGTTCCGGGATTTCAGGCCATCTCCCTGATAAACAAAAGCCGCAGACGGGTTTCCCCGCCTGCGGCCTGTTCTTTTGTTCCGCACGCCTTATTCGTTTTATTTCGCGCCGAAGCTTAATTTCACCTGCATGGAGAGCTTCTTCCCGAGCCTGTACTTCTCCGCGGGAAGAGGGCCGCAGGAGTTGGAGCCGATTCCGCTCTGTCTCTCGTCGATGCAGAGCACGGTGTACCCGCTCTTCTCGAGCTCAAAGTTGTGCATCTTTGCCGTCAGCTCCTCCTGGGTGTAATGGGAGGCGTTGAAGGAGAAGCTTCCGCCGTCGTCCGGGCTTCCCGCACCGGTAGCCGTAACCGTGATCACGCCGCCCTTTGTGCTCTCGAGCACGAGCTCATCGCAGCCGTAGTGGCTTCCGTTCTCCTGGGGCTTAATGTAGTCCTCATGCTCCGCGCTGACCGTGGACTCGAAGCGGTCCAGCCTCGAGGACCTTCTCTTGTCGATATAGCTCTCGTTCGGGCCGTAGCCGTAGTAGGAGAGCTCCTCAAAACTCTCGTCCAGGAACATGCGCACGCCGAAGCGGGGAAGATACGGAAGCGCAGGAGCCCTGTCGGCCTTCAGCGCGATCTCCAGCTCACCGCAGGGACTGATGGTGTACTGCGCCTTAACGCGGACGATGGGCTGCATGCTGATTGCGACGATGGCGAAATCCGCGGTCAGCACCGCGTTTCCTCCCCTTATCTCCGCACCTGCCTCGTACACGCGGCAGTAGGTCTCGTGGTAGTGCATCATCTCCCATTCGCGGCGGATGTTCCGGTCGTTGTCCGTAGGCGCGCGCCAGATGTTCATGGAGAGCGGCTTCGCGAGGTAGGAGATGTTGTCCTTCACAATGTCCGTGAACTGCGCCTTCCTGGTGTCATAGACAAAGCGGAAGTTTTCGCCTGTGACTGTGATGAACTCGCTGTCCGCGGTGATTTCCGGAGCTTCCTTCTCCGGAGAAGCTGCCGCCTTCAATCCTGCGGCTGCCGCGGCGCCCGCACCCTTCACGGGGATAAGCGCCTGGTCAAAACCCATGATCTCCGGCATGAAATCCTCGCGGTCCGGGTCAATGTTACGGTAGCGGAAGATCACAGACACGCGGGGCTCCGCGGGGATCTCCTCCTCAATCGCAAGTTTTACGCGGCCGTGGGGCTTTGCCTCGGGCTCAAAGCTTCCGGAGAAGAGAATCTCGCCGTCCCTCTTCACCTCGTAGTCGATCGCGACATGGTCCTTAAGGTCCGTGAAATCCAGCTCATTCTTAAAGGTGAACTCCTGTCCCTTCACCGAGACGAGGCGCACGGGGCGGAGCACGTTCTTTAATTCCTTCAGCCCGTTATGCGGCGTCCTGTCGGGATACACCAGTCCGTCCATGCAGAAATTGGCGTCGTTCAGGGTGTCTCCCCAGTCGCCGCCGTAGAAGAACTTGTCCCTTCCGTCCGGCGTGGTCCCCATGTAGATGCTGTGGTCGCACCACTCCCAGACGAACGCGCCGACGAGGCAGTCGTGGCTGTAAATGGTCTGCCAGTAGTCCTCCGCGTCTCCGGGGCCGTTGCCCATCGCGTGGGTGTACTCGCAGAGGATCATCGGCTTGTCGCCCTCCTTCGCGTACTCCTCCATCTCGTCGACGGTGGGATACATGCGGGAATACATGTCGAGGGCGTCGAAGTCGAACTTCCCGTCCGGGCGGTCATAGTGCTTCGTCGCGAAAAGAGGAGTGCCCTCACCCTCAAACAGTCCGGGCTTAAAAGTTTTGCCGTGAAGAGCCCCCTCGTAGTGGACGAGCCTGGAGCTGTCGCGGTCCTTGATCCAGTGGGAGGCGCGCTCGAAGTTGCCGCCGTAGCCGGCCTCGTTGCCCATGGACCAGATCATGACCGAAGCAGCGTTCTTGTCGCGCTCGACATTGGACTCGATGCGGTCGAGAATCGGCGCGTACCAGTCGGGATCGTCCGCGATAAGGGAGTAGGACTCCTCCCCGTTCCTGCCTCCGGCCATGGTCACGGTGCCGTGGATCTCCACGTCGCTCTCGTCGATCACATACATGCCGTACTGATCGCACATCTCGAGGAACAGCGGGGAATTCGGATAGTGGCTGGTCCGGATCGCGTTGAAGTTGTGGGCCTTCATCATGGTGATGTCTTCCACCATCTCCTCGATCGTGACGGCGTAGCCGTTGAACGGGCTGGAGTCGTGGCGGTTGACGCCCTTGAACTTGATTTTCTGGCCGTTGACGAGAATCGCCCGGTCCTTCACCTCGATCTTACGAAGGCCGATCAGCTTCTCGATGACCTCGCCCTTCGTCTCGATGACAAGCCTGTAGAGATAGGGATCCTCCGCGCTCCAGAGATGAGGTGCCTTCACCTTGAGCACAGGGTTCTTCCCCTCCGCGGCATCCACGATCTCCTCCCCGTCATAGAGGGAGACGACAGGCCTCACGTTGCCCTTTGTCTTCAGCTCCACCGTGATCTCCGCGGAGCGGAAGCCGGTCGTGAAGTTCTCATGCACGAAGAAATCCTCCACCCTGCTCTTCGGGCGGAAAAGGATGTACACGTCGCGGAAAATTCCGCTCATTCTCAGCTTGTCCTGGTCCTCGAGATAGGAGCCGTCGCACCACTTGTAAACCAGCACCGCGAGGCGGTTCACGCCGGGGCGGACGAGTTTTGTGATGTCAAACTCGCTCATGTTGTGGGAGGCCTGCGCGTAGCCCGCGAACTCCCCGTTCACGAAGACATAGTGGCAGGAATCCACACCCTCGAAGACGAGATGCTTCTCGAAATCGTCGTCCTCCAGCTCGAAGTCCGTGAGATAAAGCCCGCAGGGGTTATCCTCGGGGACGAAGGGCGGATCGTAGGGGAAGGGATAGCGGACGTTGGTGTAATTGTGCCTGTCGTGGCCGAAATTCTGCCACACGGAGGGAACGGGGATGCTCTCGAAGCCTTCCTCATCCGCCGTGAAATCGGGAGCGAGGCAGTCCTCGTCAAAGTCGAGATCATTCTCGAAATAGCGGAAGGTCCAGTCCTCCCCGCTTAAGAACAGCGCCCGGTCGGAGCACTCCCTGGGGAGTTCGGTGAGCCCCGCCGCGGAGGCGGGGATGTAGTAGGAGCGCTTCGCGCGGGTGTTCACGCGGAGAGTCTCCTGGTTTTCGTGGTATCTGGGCAGAGCCATGATGTACCTCCTGATATGCTGTGATGCTGCTGGTTACCTGATCATGCTTTCAGCCTTCATGGCTGATCAAAACTGTTCCTGATATGCCATCTTCCTGCTGTCCGCCCCGGCCTTCCTTACTCCCACATCCCGGAGACGAAATACATCAGCGCGCCCCAGGTGTAGATGGAGAAGAAATTGCCGTAGGGATCCCTTCCGTTCCTCAGGATCTCCCGGGCTTCATCCTTTGATAGAAGTGAGAAGCCGTCAAAGCACTCGGACCCCTGTCCGTGGGTCTGGGTGAGCGAGGAGAGGTCAGGCAGGTTCACCACCGCGCAGACGAAGGCGTTGCACTCGTCCGTCATCCCCGGGGAACTGAAGAGCACAGGGCTGATGACGTGGAGTGAGTCCTTCTCCCCGAAGCGGATTCCCGTCTCCTCGAAGAGCTCCCGAACCGCCGTCTGCCGTATGGGATCCTCTGAATCCTTGTCCTCGGGATCCATGAGCCCTGCGGGCGGGCTTAAAAGAAAGCGCCCTGTCGGATAGCGGTACTCGTAGAAGAGCAGAAGCTTCGGCTCCTCATCAGGGGTCTTCACGATCACGGTCATGGTCACCGCGTCCGCGGTCATCGCCTTAAACTCCTCGTCGGAGAGCGTCGCCGTGATCTCGCCGAGCTTGTGCCTCGTGGCGTCGTAGTAGTGCCGCCCCTCGGCGTACTGCAGATCCGCCACATTCAAGAAGGGCGTCTCCAGCAGAGGCTTAACGCATTCTTTTGTTATTACAGGTTTTTCCATCATTATTCTTTACTCCGTAAGCTTCTGTACAGAAGGAATCCCGGAAGGGTGTTCCGGAGTCCCCGCAGGGCACTGCCTGTCCGGGGTGCTCCCCGGGGCTTGCGCAGACGCCGGCACTTAGCGGGCGTCTTTTGCCCGCTTATGTGCCGCTGCGTCTGAAGCCAGAGCCGCAAGGCGTCCCCGGGGAGCACCGGACGGGCAGTGCCGGATCCGGAGGTGCCGGAGAACCGTCCCCTGGCACCTTACTGTGCAATACTGCTGAACACAATGTTGTGCAGCTTTCTCGTCATCTCGCCCGTGCCGTAATCCTTCTTCTGGGTCATCATGACGAAGAAGGACTCCGTGGAAGGATCCACCGTGAGGTAGGTGCCCAGCCAGCCGTCCCAGCCGAACTCGCCCCTGCTCCCGATGATCGCAGCTCTCGCGGGATCGTTCATCACGCGGTTGAAATTGCCGTAGCTGTGTCCCGGCAGGCCGAAGGTCTCGTGATAAGCCTTCTCCTGCTCCGGCGTCAGGTAGTGGTCCCGCATGAAGCGGAGCGTCCCGGGGCGGAGCAGCTCGCTGCCGTCAGGCGCTTTTCCGTCGAGGAGCATGCGGCAGAGTTTTGCCATGTCATCGATCGTGGAGAACAGCCCCGCACCGCCGGACTCGAAGGCGTTCGGTCCGCCGTCGTTGCGGATGCCGAGGTGATTCCCTGTGAAGAGCTTCAGGACGCGGACACCGCCGCTCCCCGTGGACGCCGCATAATTGCGCGCCGCTTCTTCCGACGCCGCGCCGGCGTCCTCGTAGACGGAGACCAGGCGGCCTCTCTTCTCCTCCGGCACCGAGAACCCGGTCTCCTCCATTCCCAAAGGCTCGAAGACTCGCTTTTTCAGGAATTCGCCGAAGCTCATCCCGGAGACCTTCTCGACCAGCGCGCCGATGACATCCGCGGAAACCCCGTACAAGTAGGACGAGGACGGGTCAAAAACGAGCGGGGTGCGGCCGGCCATCTCCGCGAATTCCGCCGTGGTCACCTGGTTTCCGGTAAAGAGCCTGTCCGCGACGACGTTATAGACGTCAGTAATGCTCATCATCCCGGCAGGTGCCGGGAAGCCCTCGTAAGGGAGGCCGGACGTCATCGAGAGGAGATCCATGATGTCGATCTCCTTCTTCGCCGGGCGCAGCGCCACGCCGTCGTAGACCTTCGGATTCAGGAAGGACGGGAACCAGCGCGAGATCGGCGCGAACAGGTCGATCAGGCCGTCCTGGAGAAGCATCATCGCCGCGGTGGAAGTAACTACCTTGCTCATGGAATAGCAGCGGTAGATCCCGTCCCTGGCGATGGGCCTTCCCTCCTCGACGGAAGCAAGCCCCTCCTCGAGGTAGGCAAGCTCCTTCCCTTTACTAACCACAAGAAGGCTGGCGCCGGCGACCTCGCCGCCACGCACAGCCTCCGCAAGACAGGACTTCAGTAACTCTCTCTTCAGTTCGCTCATAAATCCTCCGGACCGCCCTCCGATGTGGTCTGCAGCATAAGCTTATATCCCCGGGCGGTGTTACCCCGATTATAACAGATCACAGAGGAAACAGGGAGATTCGGGAGGTGCCAGGGGACGGTTCTCTGGTGAGTTTTCTGACAACTCGCCAGAGAACCGTCCCCTGGCACCTCCCTGCACTCTCAGACCGCCACTGTCGGGTTCGTCCGCTCGTTCGTGGTGTACTGCGCATAGGAGCGCAGCGGCAGGAACAGCTCCGTCTCTCCTTTCGGGCTGGACCGCCAGTCCGACGGGGTCCTCCCGGTGTACTTAAGGAACACGCGGTTAAATGTGCGGATGTTGCCGAAGCCGCACTCCCCCGCAACGTCGATCACCTTGCGTCCGGTCTCCTGCAGCAGTTCGGACGCCCTGGAGACCCTGAGGAGATTTAAGTATTCCACATAGCCGATTCCCGCATACTGCCTGAAAATCCGGGAGAGGTAGCTTGCGGAGAAGCCGGCGTACGCCGCCGTCTCCCCCAGAGTCAGGCTCTCCCCGCAGTGCTCCTCCATGAAGCTCAGCACCTCGGGGAAACGCACGGATGCCTGCATTCCTTCCGGGCGCTCTGGTTTGTCCTCCTGCCCTGATGCCCTGAGAAGACGGCAGTAGAATGCCGTGATCATAAGCCGGACACACTCTCCGTAATACATTCCCTGTTCCGCAAGTTCCTCATCGACACGGCCCATGAGTTCCGCCCAGTCGCGGGAAAGCCCTGAGCTGCTCATGAGTTTTGCAGACAGGAAACCTGCCGCGGGCGGCGTGCCGCGCATGGTGGATTTGATCACCTCCGGCGAAAAGATAAGGAACTCCAGCCTGAGGTCGGGCGAGTGCACGTCGCAGTAATGAATTTCACTGCTCCGGATGATGATGAGATCCCCCTTTGACGCCTCAATCCTCCGGCTGTTGACATGCAGGACGCAGCGCCCCTCCTTTACCAGAACCAGTTCGATCTCGGTATGCCAATGGGCGATAATGCCGATATTGTCGTATATTCCGTGCCACACCTCCAGTCCGGAGGTGTACTCCCTGATCTCGTGAAACGCGCGCATTTTCCTGCCTCCCGTGCTTTGGCGGCGGAAAGAGTCCCGTGGCCTGTCTGTTTTCATTCTATCAGCAACAGGACAAAAAATGTCCATATTTTCGTAGAGACTGCCGCGAAGGGATGGTCCCGGCCGGTTATGCTGAAGTTAACAGGTGAAGGTATTCTTCGCGCATCACGCGCAGGGAATACCGGAATCGGCGGTTCCCGCCTGAGAACCGTCCTCATCAGTATCTTTTGGCTGCACTTAAAGAAAGGAGACTCCTATGTCCGGAAACCGCTATATCGGCGAATACCCTGTAATAGGCATCCGCCCGACCATCGACGGAAGACGCGGCGCACTGAAGGTGCGCGAGTCCCTCGAGGAGCAGACCATGAACATGGCCCGCTCCGCCGCCAGGCTCTTCACGGAAAATCTCCGCTATTCCAACGGCGAACCGGTGAAGGTCGTCATTGCGGACACCACTATCGGCCGCGTCGCTGAGGCCGCGGCCTGCGAAGAAAAGTTCAAAAAGGAAGGCGTAGCCGTCACTCTCACGGTCACCCCCTGCTGGTGCTACGGCGCGGAGACCATGGACATGAATCCCCTGACCATCAAGGGCGTATGGGGATTCAACGGAACGGAGCGCCCCGGCGCGGTCTACCTTGCGTCCGTGCTCGCCACCCACGCGCAGAAGGGCCTCCCGGCTTTCGGCATTTACGGGCACGACGTTCAGGAGGCGGACGACACCTCCATCCCGGAGGACGTAAAGGAGAAGCTGCTCCGCTTCGGAAGAGCCGCCGTCGCCGCCGCGACCATGCGCGACAAATCCTATCTGCAGATCGGGTCCGTCACCATGGGCATCGGCGGTTCCATCATCAGCCCGGAATTCATTGAGGAATATCTGGGCATGCGGGTGGAGTCCATCGACGAGGTGGAGATCATCCGCCGGATGAGCCAGCATATCTACAATGAGGACGAGTACCGGAAGGCCCTCGCCTGGACGAAGAAGCACTGCCGCGAGGGGCTGGACAAGAACCCGGACTTCATCCGGAAATCCCCGGAAGAGAAGGAGAAGGACTGGGAATTCGTCGTGAAGATGATGGTTATCATCAAGGATCTCTACAACGGGAATCCGGACCTTCCCTCCGGCTGTGAGGAGGAGGCGGTCGGCCACAACGCCATCGCAGGCGGCTTCCAGGGGCAGCGCCAGTGGACAGATTTCTATCCGAACTGCGACTATCCCGAGGCGCTCCTAAACACCTCCTTCGACTGGACAGGTGCCCGTGAGCCCTATATCCTCGCTACGGAGAACGACGTCCTGAACGGCCTCGGGATGCTCTTTATGAAGCTCCTCACCAACCGCGCCCAGATGTTCGCCGACGTCCGCACCTACTGGAGCGGAGCTGCGGTAAAGAGAGCCGCCGGTTATGACCTTGCCGGGAAGGCGAAGGACGCGGACGGCTTCATCCACCTCATCAACTCAGGCGCGTGCTGCCTGGATGCCTGCGGCGAGGTGAAGGACGCGGACGGGAACGGCGTGATGAAGCCCTGGTACGACATGACGGAGGAGGACATCGAAACCGTTATGGCCCACACCGAGTGGTGTGCCGCGGACAACGGCTATTTCCGCGGCGGAGGCTTCTCCTCCCGCTTCCTTACCCGGGCGGAAATGCCCGCGACCATGATCCGCTTGAATCTCGTCAAGGGCCTCGGCCCCGTGCTGCAGATCTGCGAGGGATGGACCATCGCCCTGCCCGACGAGGTCTCGGACGTTCTCTGGAAGAGAACCGACTACACCTGGCCCTGCACCTGGTTTGCCCCGCGCTGCGACGGCAAGGAAGGTCCGTTTACGACAGCCTACGACGTGATGAATCACTGGGGAGCGAACCACGGCGCCATCAGCTACGGCCACATCGGAGCCGACCTGATCACGCTCGCCTCCATCCTCCGAATCCCGGTGTGCATGCACAATGTCCCGGAGAAGGACATCTTCCGTCCTGCCGCCTGGAACGCCTTCGGAATGGATCCCGAAGGAGCCGATTTCCGCGCATGCGCTTCCTACGGTCCTTTGTACCGGACTATCCGGTAAAGGTGCCAGGGGGTGCCAGGGGACGGTTCTGCGGCGAGTTGTCAGACAACTCGCCACAGAACCGTCCCCTGGTGCTTCTGATCCTTTTCCCGGTGTTGACATACGGGAGGGGATGTGGGAACATTATGTCTGCAAAAATACTGAAGAAAGCGAGGTTATCTTGATGCGTGCGAGAGAACTGAAGATTGCAGCCAAATATCGTATGATGACCTCGGTTTATGCCTTTTAGGGCAGTCTTTCAGGACAGATAATACAGCTCCTGTTCTTAACCGTGGCTTTTCCGTCACGGTTTTTTTGTGCCCTCCCGGCCGGTTCTTTTCCCGGGCGGAGCCCGTCTGAACAATCCGCATAAACACCAGCGGGGTCTCCATACGATACGGAGCGCTGAAGTTCACACCGCATGCACGGTGCGGACACGGACACCGTGCGCAGCTAATCTGTTTAACTAAAACTAATAAGAATGGAGATTCCAGATGAATAATGATGTTCAGAAGGTACTCGGAAGAGTATCGGAAGTAAGGAAAAACCGTTTTGTCATCGCCGTCGGAGAGGAGGAGGTCATGGCAAAACTGAAAGGGAACTTCTATGACCGGACACCGGACGAGCTCCCGGTGGTGGGGGATTACGTGTACCTTTCCCTCAATTCCTCGGGGGACTCGATAATACTGTCCGTCCTGGAAAGAAAAAGCTTTCTCATGCGGCCGGATCAGGCGAAAACCGGCGTGATGCAGTACATGGCCGCCAACGTGGACTACTGCTTTATCGTGACTTCCCTTAATGAGGACTACAGCACAAACCGGATCGCAAGATACACCAGCATCGCGCTGCAGGGAGGCGCGGTACCGGTCGTCGTCCTGACAAAAGCCGATCTCTGCGGCGATACCGGGCACTATACCGCCGAGATCCGC
>JAEEGL014143322.1_pt1 | contig 40667 bp, 36 predicted proteins | sample 9134231 | NCBI WGS metagenome assembly JAEEGL01 (sample SAMN16246548, study PRJNA631951) | gut metagenome | biome: gut microbiome; feature: rumen; material: fiber-attached | host: Bos | place: Iran: Karaj | collected 2018-10
GAAGCAGGTGGTATCACTCAACATATCGGTGCTTATCAAGTAAATCATAATGGTTTCATTATTACATTTATTGATACTCCAGGACATGCTGCATTTACCCAAATGAGAGCACGTGGAGCACAAATTACTGATATCGTTGTATTAGTTGTTGCTGCTGATGATGGTGTAATGCCTCAAACAGAGGAAGCTATTACACATGCACAAGCTGCAGGATGCCCAATTATCGTTGCTGTAAATAAGATGGATAAGCCAACTGCGAATCCAGATAGAGTAAAGCAAGAGCTTGCAAACTATAACCTACTTAGTGAGGACTGGGGTGGAGATACAATCTTCGTACCTATTTCAGCATTAAAGGGTCAAGGTGTTGAGCAATTACTTGAAATGATTCAGCTAGTTGCTGAAATGAAGGAATTAAAGGCAAATCCAGATAGACTTGCAGTAGGTACTGTAATTGAAGCTCAACTTGATAAGGGTAGAGGTCCAGTTGCTACATTCCTAGTTCAAAATGGTACACTTAAGGTTGGTGACAACGTAGTTGTTGGTAACACTTGGGGTAAAATCAGAACAATGGAGGATGACCGTCATCAAAGATTCCAAGACGCAACTCCATCTGTTGCAGTTGCTGTAACTGGTTTAACTGAAGTTCCAATGGCCGGAGATAAATTCATGGTATTATCTGATGAGCGTTTAGCACGTGAAACTGCAAACGCAAGAGCTCAAAAGGCTAAGCTTGAAGAAGCTAATGCTAGAAAAGCTACATCATTAGAGGATATGTTTAAGAATGCCGATGCCGATAAGGAAAAGGAATTAAATTTAATTATTAAGGGTGATGTTCAAGGCTCAGTTGAAGCTTTAAGAGCATCTCTAGAAAAGATTAATGTAGAAGATTTAAAGGTTAATATAATAAGAGCATCTGTTGGTGCAATTACTGATACTGATGTAGTATTAGCAGAAGCATCTAAGGCAATTATTATTGGCTTTAATGTAAGACCTATGGCTCCAGTTAGAGCTGAGGCACAAACTAAGGGCGTTGAAATTAGATTATATAATATAATCTACAAGGTACTTGAGGATATTGAGGCTGCCTTAAAGGGTATGCTTGACCCAGTATATGAGGAAGTTGTTACTGGCTCATGTGAGGTTAGAAATACATTTAAGGTATCTACAATTGGTACTATTGCAGGTTGTTATGTAACTGAAGGTGTAATCGAAAGAAATTCATTAGTAAGAGTATTACGTGATGGTATAGTAGTATTCGAAGGTAAGATGGCTTCTTTAAGAAGATTTAAAGATGACGTTAAGGAAGTTAAGAATGGCTTCGAATGTGGTATTACTATTGAAAAGTTCAATGATATCAAAGAAGGAGATGTCATTGAAGCATCAGTATTAAAGGAGATACCTAGATAATGAGTATTTCATTAGAAAGATTACAATCAAATGCCCTAAGAGAACTTGCAATTATATTAAGAAATGATACTAAAAATAAGAAATTATCTGATGTCACTGTAACTGAGGTTAGAATTACACGTGACCTATCATATATGACTATATTTTATGTATTCTATCAAGGTGATGAAAAAACTTATCAGGAGCTTTTAGAAAATTCTAAGGGCTACCTAAGAAGTGAGCTTGCTAAAAAATTAAAGGCTCGTAAGATGCCAGAATTAATCTTTAAAAGAGACACTTCACTTGATTATGGTAATCACATTGATGATCTATTAATTGAAATTCACAATAAAGAAAAAGAATTAGAAAAGAATCAAAAGTAGGAGTAATAATATGGCTGATGATTTAGATGAAAAGGTAGCATCAAAGTTTGGTCACATGATGCCACAAAAATTTGAAACTAATGAAAATAATAAAATCAAGCATATTATTGGTGTGGTTTCTGGTAAGGGTGGAGTAGGTAAATCAATGGTTACCTCACTTTTAGCAGTAAATTTAAGAAAAAATGGATATAATGTTGGAATTCTAGATTACGATATTACAGGTCCATCTATTCCAAAGTCATTTGGTTTACCAAATGAGGTTAATGGAACTGATACAATGATGTTCCCTCAAGTATCTAAAACTGGAATAGAGGCAATGAGTATTAATCTTTTATTAGATGATGAAACACAACCAGTATTATGGCGTGGCTCTATGGTTAGAAGTGCTATGGAACAATTCTATAAAGATACATACTGGGGAGAGCTTGATTATCTATTAATCGATATGCCACCAGGCACATCTGATATTGCCCTAAATGTTTTCCAATCAGTACCACTTGATGGAATTATTATTGTTTCATCTCCACAGGATTTAGTTAAGATGATTGTTGGTAAGGCTGTTAATATGGCAAACCAAATGAAAATTAACATTATTGGTTTAGTTGAAAACATGAGCTATATGGTATGCCCATGCTGTGGTGAAAAAATTTATCCATTTGGAGAATCAAAATTAGAAAGTGTTGCTAAATTTTATAATATTAAGCCACTTAAATCATTCCCAATTAATCCAAAATATGCAGAGCTTGTTGATAAGGGATTAGTTGAAGATGTTGATACATCATTTATGGATGATGTAAGAAAAGAAATAGAAAAACTATAATTATTTAAATGGAATATACGTTGTTATATTCCTTTTTTAAAAATTTGGAGGTATCTATGCTATACGATCGAATTTTAGTAAGATTTGGTGATTTAACCCTAAAGGGTAAAAATCAAAAGATGTTTTTAAAAAGCCTATATCATTTAGTTGATTTAAAAATGAAGGGCTTAAATGTATTAATTGAATATCAACATGACCGTATTTTTATCCATCTAAATGAAGAGGATAAGGATAAGGTTATTGAAAGATTAAATCTAGTATCAGGTATATCAAGCTATTCTCTTGTAGTTAAGTGCTCAACTGATATTAATGATATTAAGGAAACATCTTTAAAGCTAATGAAGGATGTAGTTAAAAATGAATTAACTACATTTAAATGTAATACAAAAAGAGCAGATAAGGATTATCCTATTGCATCCTTAGATGTTACTAAAAAGGTATCTGGCTATGTACTTTCAAATCATAAGCTTTTAAAGGTTGATGTACATGACCCTGAAGTAGAGCTTAATATTGAAATAAGAAAAGATGGTTGTTATTTATATAACCAAAACTTTGAAGCATTAGGAGGCTACCCTGTAGGTGTTGCAGGAAAGGGACTATTGATGCTTTCAGGTGGAATTGATTCACCTGTTGCGGGAATTCTAGCTATGAAGCAGGGTGTGGAGGTTGAGTGTATTCATTTTGAATCAACACCACTTACATCTATTGAATCAGCTCAAAAGGTAGTTGATCTTGCTAAGAAAATGGCTAGATATTCAAAGGATGATAGAATTAATTTACATATGGTTCCATTTAAGGAAATCCATATGGCAATTTTAGATAATATTCCTGAATCATATACAATTACTATTATGAGAAGAATGATGTATAGAATAGCATCAGGCTTAGCTTTAAAGAAGAATTGTATTTGCTTAATAAATGGAGAATCAGTTGGTCAGGTTGCAAGCCAAACATTACAATCTATGAGTGTAATAAATAGTGTAACAAATATGCCAGTTATTCGTCCACTTGCAATATTTGATAAGAAGGATATTATTAAGCTTTCAACAAAGTTTGATTGTTATGATTTATCAATTAAGCCATTTGAGGATTGCTGTACAGTATATATACCAAAGACTCCTTCAACTGCGCCTAAAATTGATAAGGCAGAAACCTTTGAGAAGGCATTTGATTATGAGAGTATGGTTAGGGAAGCTATAGAAAATACAAGAAGTATATCTATTGATAAGGATTCAGATTTAGATTTACCACTTTTAGGACTTGAAGTAAGAGACGTTTTAGATGAGATTTTAGCAAAAAAATAATTACATTTGTAAAAAATGTAATATAATAAAAACTAGGAGTTGGTTATTTTTGAAATTATATATAAAGGCACCTTTATACAAAAGGTTTTTAGCTTTTTTAATTGATGGAGTTATAGTTGTTGGCTTAAGTATCTTGATTGGATTTTTAATTTTATGGGCAATGAAATTTGATTTCCAAAGATACGGCACTTTATCTGATAAAGTATATAAAACATATTATGATTTTATGATCACTGGAAATGGTGCATTATTAGATGATACATTCTACAAGGACGCGACTGAATTCTTTAGACTTGGTTTAGTAAGACTTGGAATAATATACGCTGTTGCGATAGTATTAACTATTCCGTATCTAGTAGTACTACCTTATTTTTGGAAGGGTAGAACATTAGGAAGATTTGCGATGAGATTAACTATTATTTCTCATATTCCTAATACTAGCTTGAAATTACACCATATTGTAAGAAGAGAAATACTAGGTTCATATTTACTACTTGGTGTTTTATCATATATAATCGCGCTTCCATCATTGTTTATACTTTTATTTATTGGAAGAAGTATTACAGACTTAGTATCATCTACAGACTTAGTTTTAGAAGATCCTGTTATAGTTGATGAAAATACACAAGGCTTCTATAATTTCTTTAATAATAGAATGAGAGAAAATAACTATTATCAAGGAAATGATAATGATAAGTATGATGATAATAATAATGATGTAATTGACGCGGAAGTTAACGACGTTAAGGATGAAAATAATAATCTTAATGATAATAAGATAGATGATAAAAAGAATGAATCTTTTGATGATGATGACGAATATGAAGTATTTTAGGTGATGGTATGAAATTTATTGCGATTAAAAATGTTGGTGAGAATAAGGAATTAGCACTTGATGTTGTTAAATCATTAGTAGGTAATAATATTCAATCTGAGGAAGAAAATGATATATTATTTATCTACCATAGCTATGAAAATGATTATGACATCACTAATCTTTTAAGCGCACTTGAAACTGAATTTGGTTCAAGTATATTTGCATATTTATCAAATGATTCATCAAAGGAAAGATTATCTGAGGAAAAGAATATTTATATTACTTTATCTGAATATTTACCACATGGTATATTTAAGCTTAAAGAAGCACTTCTTAAGGCTGAAAAGATAAATAATAAAAGAATGATTTTAGATTTCATTTTAGATTCAACTGGAATTAATGAAGCATTTATAGAGGGATTCATTGAATCTAATTTGAATGTATCATTTGCAGGAAAGAAATTAAACTTTCATAGAAACACAATGAATTATAAGCTAGATAAGTTTTATTCAGTGTCTGGATTTGACTTAAGAGTGTTTAAAGATGCTTATATTATCTATAGTTTATTTGAAAAAAATAGGTAATTTGTGCAAGTTGCACATACTATTATATGCAAAAAAAAGGTATAATTAACACGTAAAAAGAAGAAGGAGATTTAATTTATATGGCAACATTAGATTTAAAAAATATTAATAAAATCTACCCTAACGGAGTACAAGCCGTTTTTGATTTTAACCTACACATTGACGAAAAGGAATTCATTATTTTCGTAGGACCATCTGGTTGTGGTAAATCAACAACTTTACGTATGATAGCAGGTCTTGAAGAGATTTCTTCAGGTGACTTATATATTGATGATGTACGTATGAATGACGTAAGCCCTAAGGATCGTGGTATCGCAATGGTTTTCCAAAGCTATGCCTTATATCCACATATGTCAGTTTATAACAACATGGCATTCAGCTTACAATTACGTCGTATGCCACGTGATCAAATCGCAAAGAGAGTAGATGAAGCAGCTAAGATGCTTGGTCTAGAACCATTCTTACAAAGATTCCCAAGACAATTATCTGGTGGTCAATGTCAAAGAGTTGCATTAGGACGTGCAATCGTTCAACAAGCAGGAGTATTCCTACTAGACGAACCACTTTCTAACCTAGATGCTAAGCTACGTGTAACAATGCGTGGAGAATTAACTAAGCTTCATAGAAGATTAGGTTGTACAACTATTTACGTAACACACGACCAAATTGAAGCCATGACAATGGCATCAAGAATCGTAGTTATGCGTGATGGTCGTATTCAACAAGTTGGTGCACCAAAAGATATTTATGAGAACCCAGCTAACGTATTCGTTGGTGGATTCATCGGTACACCTCCAATGAACTTCCTACATGGTGAATTAAAGGATAATGGTACATTCGTATCATCTAAGGGTAACTATACAATTAAGATTCCTGAAGGAAAATTAAGAGTACCAAGAGAAAAGGGTTATGAAAATAGAGAAATCATTTTCGGTATTCGTCCTGAGGATATTTATGATGAGCAAAATGAAATTATGAAGACAGTTTGGGCAAATGCTTGCTTAGACATTACTGTTGAAATTTCAGAATTACTAGGTGCTGAAACTAACATTTATACTTCAGTAGATGGTGATCCAATCATTGCTTCAGTTCCATCAAGAGACGATTTAGCTCCAGGTCAACCATTAAAGTTATGGTTAGACATGAATCACTGTCATTTATTTGATGCTGATACAGAAATGTTAATCACAGAAGATTCTCAAACAAAGACAGATGATTTCGATTTAGATGACGATTTATAATATTTAAAAAATCTAATAAATTGTGGGTCAAATTTTTGAAAATTTGACCCATTTTTTTAAAACATACTATAATTTTTATATATTTAATATATAATATTATTACACATTTCGGTTAAAGGCGGGTGATTTTATGCTTAAGCTTAAGGATATAAAGAAGGAATATTATGTAGCTGATACGACAGTTCATGCACTAAAGGGTATTAACCTATGCTTTAGAAAAAATGAATTCGTATCAATTCTAGGACCATCTGGTTGTGGTAAAACTACATTATTAAATATTATTGGTGGACTTGATAAATATACAAGTGGTGACTTATATATTTCAGGTAAATCAACTAAAGAATTTAAGGATAGAGACTGGGATGTATATAGAAACCATAGAATTGGTTTCATTTTCCAAAGCTACAATTTAATTCCACATCAAACAATATTAGGAAATGTTGAGCTTGCTTTAACTATTTCAGGTATATCAAAGGCTGAAAGAACTAAAAGAGCAAAAGAGGCACTTGATAGAGTAGGTTTAAAAGATCAATATCATAAGCATGCTAATCAATTATCTGGTGGTCAATGCCAAAGAGTTGCGATAGCACGTGCTTTAGTTAATGAACCAGAAATCCTACTTGCTGATGAGCCAACTGGTGCGCTTGATACAGTTACATCAGTTCAAATAATGGATTTAATTAAAGAAATAGCTAAAGAAAGATTAGTAATCATGGTTACACATAACCCTGATTTAGCTGAAAAGTATTCTACAAGAATTGTAAATTTACTTGATGGTACTGTTTTAGATGATTCTAATCCATTTACTGAAGAAGAAGAGCTTTCTGAACTTAATGAATTAAAGGAATTAGAAGATAAAAAAGAAAAAGAAGAAACTGAATTATTAACTCCTGAAGAGTTAAAAGAAAGAAATAAGCATAAAGAAGAAAAAGCTAAGATGAGTTTCTGGACTGCATTTAAGCTTTCATTTAAGAATCTTTATTCTAAGCTAAAAAGAACTATATTAGTTATTATTGCAGGTTCTATTGGTATTATTGGTGTATCTGCCGTTTTAGCCGTATCTCAAGGTGTAAAGGATTATATTGCAAGTATGCAGGATGACCTTTTATCAGCATATCCTATTAAGATTGCAGAAGCTGGCGTTGATTATAGTGCACTTGTAAATTCATCTATCGCATCTAATAAGGATAAGCTTGATATTGTATCAGGAAAGGTAAATGTAAACTCATTAATTGATATTCTAGTTAGAAATGAGGACGCATTAAAGGAGCTTGCCTATACAAATACAGTCACTCAAGAATATGTAAATTATGTTAAAAACATGCCAAAGGAATATTATAACGATATTGTCCTTAATTATGGCTTAGATATTGTAAGTAGTATTTATACAGATTATAAGGTTTACCAAACTAATCAAAATGGTAAGAGAGTTGCAGATGGTACTGATGTTCCTATTACAAAGAACACAAGAACATTATCACTTCATGCAATAACTGAGTATTATACAGCTCTACTTGAACAAACTCCTTATGCTGAATATTCAGCACTTATTACTAACCTATCAACAGTAATGAGTCAATCTGTATCAAATAATGAATATATTTCATCACAATACGATTTATTAACAGGTACACTTCCAAAGAATAAGGAAGATATCCTAATTGTACTTGGACCAAATGATACATTAACTGACCTACTATTAGCACAGCTTGGCTATTATACAGAGGATGAATTCTATAATATGATTTATAATGCAGGTCCTGATGAAATGAAGGGTGCTTATAAATCAACACTTGATGTAGAGAAATTCTCTTATGAAACATTATTAAATAAGAAATTTACTTGGTATCCAAATGATAAAATTTATACTGATGTTAGTATGGATGTTGAATCAGGAGGAAAGACCACTCACCTACAAAGATTTGCGTATAATTACGAGGCTAATACTAAAACTGCCAAGGTAAGTAATATGGTACTTGATACAATTACTGGTGGTATGGGTATTAACTATGATATTAATTTAGAGTATGTAAATGATGACTGGAGTAGTAAGGGTCTAGATTTAAATGTTTGTGGTATCGTAAGAGCTAAAGAAGGAATTCAATATGGTGCTTTATCTTCTGGATTCTTATATACTGAGGCTTTAGCTAAATATATCGTTAGCCAAAATATAAATTCTGAAATCGCAAGAAGTATTAAGGCTAATGGCGATATCATGTCAATGACTATGGAACAAAGTGGTTTAACACTTCCAATTGGTATTTTCTATAAACTTGGCTATCTATACGATCAAAAGCTAAAGAGCGAGGATTATGAGGAAGGCTCAAAGAATGTACTTGTTGGTAAGGCTCAAACTGGTATTATGACAACATTCTTAAGCTACGTTGGCGGCGCTGGCGGTAGTATGGGAATGGGTGGAGGTAGTGGTGATTCTAACGTAAGTGAAGAATTAAAATCATACCTTAATATTAAGACTATGGATTTAAATGGTATAGGTGGAACATATTTACCTGAATCTATTGAAATTTATCCAGTTGATTTTAATAACAAATTCCTAGTTACAGATTATCTTGATGTATGGAATAATACTAAGGCTAGACCAATGGTTTATACTTATAACGCTGATGGTACTGAAGAAACTGGTACTTATAATGCTAAGGATTTAAGTAAGGCAGTTGTTAAGAATAGCGAGGGCGAAACAGTAGCTTGTGATATTATCTTGACATATTATCAAAAGGCATCTGGCAAGAACTACATTGTATATAAATTAAAAGATAGTGATGTTGGATTAATAAGCACTTATTCTTATGATGAAAATACTGATACAGTAACTTTAGCATCAAATATCAGTCTTTTAGGCGACGTTACAGTTAAGAATAATGGTGGTACTGTCATAGATTGTGATATTGAATATATTTATCATTCACCTGAAGGTAAAAAATATGTCGTATACACAAATAAAGATAACAAGCAAAGATATTTAGAAGAATATGAATTTGATGCAAATGATAGCACTGTAATTGTAGTAACTGAGGCTACAGATCAAGATGAAGCGAATTTATTAAATGATCTTGTGTTATTTGCCGAAAAGGAAAAAATAAAATATACAGATCAAATAGCTTTAATTATTCAAATAATTAATACAATGATTGATATTGTTACATACGCACTTGTTGCGTTTACAGCATTATCATTAATTGTATCAACAGTTATGGTTGGTATTATTACATATGTTTCAGTTGTTGAAAGAACAAAGGAAATTGGTGTAATAAGATCACTAGGTGGACGTAAAAAGGATGTTTCTCATTTATTCAACGCAGAAACATTTATGATTGGACTTGCATCAGGAGTATTCGGCGTATTTGTAACTTGGGTTTTAGCACTCATTGCAAATATCATAGTTAAAAATGTATCTGGTGGAGCAGTAAAGACAATTGCTAACCTTACATGGGTAAACGCAGTTGTAATGATTTCAATAAGTGTTGTATTAACATTAATTTCAGGTCTAATCCCTGCAAGAAGTGCAGCAAGACAAGACCCAGTAAATGCATTAAGAAGTGAATAGAGGTAGTAAAATGAAAAGAATTTTAGTAACAGGTGGTATGGGATATATTGGTTCTCATACTGTAGTAGATTTAATTGAAAATAATTATGAGGTAATTATCGTAGATAATCTATCAAATTCTTCTAAGGAAGTATTAAATAGAATTAATAAGATTACAAATCATACTCCAAAATTTTATGAGGTTGATTTGTGTAATTATAATGATTTAGAAAATATATTTAAGGAAGAAAAAATTGACGCAGTAATTCATTTTGCAGGCTTAAAGGCTGTTGGTGAATCTGTGGCTAAGCCTTTAATGTATTATCAAAATAATTTAATTTCTACATTAAATTTAATTGATTTAATGGAAAAATATGATGTAAATAATTTAGTATTTTCATCAAGTGCGACTGTATATGGTGATCCAGTATCAGTTCCTATTTATGAAAATTTCGATTTACATGTTACAAATCCATATGGAAGAACTAAGCTTATGATTGAGGATATCCTAAGAGATTATACTAATGTTCATCCTAAATTTAACGCTGCATTATTAAGATACTTTAACCCAATTGGAGCACATAAGTCTGGCTTAATGGGTGAAGATCCAAATGGTATTCCTAATAATTTAATGCCTTATATCACACAAGTTGCGATTGGAAAAAGAGAATTCTTAGGTGTATTTGGAAATGACTATAATACAGTTGATGGTACTGGTGTAAGAGACTACATTCACGTATGTGATTTAGCTCATGGACATGTACTTGTTTTAGATAAGCTATTTACAAATAGTGGCTTAGTTACTTACAATTTAGGTACTGGTAATGGCTATTCAGTACTTCAAGTTCACGCAGCTATGGAGCGTGCTTGTGGATTTAAAATTCCATATAAGATTTTACCAAGACGTGATGGCGATATCGCTACATGCTACGCAAATTGTGATAAGGCTGAAAAGGAAATCGGCTTTAAGGCACAATACACTTTAGATGATATGTGTAGAGATTCTTGGAATTGGCAAAAGAATAATCCAAACGGATATAAGGGCTAATAAAGATTTGGTGGTATTATGATTAGATTAGATAAGGTATTATCTCATTTAGGCTATGGCTCAAGAAAAGAAGTAAAAGAGATAATAAGAAAAGGTTATGTCACTGTAAATGGTGAGGTAATATCAAAGGATGATACTAAAATTGATGAGGAAAATGATGAGGTATTAGTCTTTGATGACAAAATTGAATATGACAAATTTATCTATCTAATGCTTAATAAACCATCTGGCTATGTTTCTGCGACATTCGATAATAAATTACCTACAGTCTTAGACTTAATAGAAGGGTATGAAAAAAGAGGACTATTTCCTGTTGGTAGATTAGATATTGATACATATGGCTTATTATTAATAACAAATGATGGTATGCTTGCCCATAAGATGCTATCACCTAAATATCATGTTGATAAGAAGTATTATTTGGAATTTGATGGGGATTTTAAAGAGGAGAATTATAAAAAATTCGAAGATGGAATCATACTTGATGATGGATATAAATGTATGAGTGCCAAATTTGAATTAATAGATAAAAATAAGGGCTATATTACCATAAAGGAAGGTAAATTTCATCAGGTAAAAAGAATGATGGAAGCACTAAATATGACTGTAACATTCTTAAAAAGAGTGTCTTTTGGTGCGCTTAATCTTGATGATATCCTTAAATATGGAGAATATAGAAAATTAACAGAAGAAGAGATCGAATCTTTAAAATAAAGGAGGACAAAATAATGTTAAAAGATGAAGATTTTATCCTATCAAATGGAGTTAAAATCCCAAAGATTGCATTCGGTACTTGGCAAATTCCTGATGGAGATGTTGCCTATAATTCGACTTTAGCTGCAATAAAAATGGGCTATCGTCATATCGATACTGCAAGAGCCTATGAGAATGAAAAATCAATAGGAAGAGCTATTAAGGATAGTAATGTAAAAAGAGAGGATCTTTTTATCACAACTAAGCTTCCAGCTGACTGCAAGGGCTATGATATTACTATCCAAAAATTCAATGAATCTTTAGCTAATTTAGGCTTAGATTACATTGATTTATACCTAATTCACGCACCTTGGCCATGGAGTAATGTTGGCGCTGATTGTAGACGTGAGAATATTGAATGCTGGAAGGCTATGATTGACCTTTATAATAAGGGCTTAATTAGAGCAATCGGTGTATCTAACTTTAGAGTTGATGACCTTGAAAATTTAATTCATGCAACTAACTTTAAGCCACATGCTAATCAAATTAGATTCTTTGTTGGTAACACTCAAAATGAAATCTATAATTATTGTCAAAAAAATAATATTTTAATTATGGCATATTCACCTCTTGCAACAGGAAATTTACTATCTGATAAGACAGTAAATGATATTGCAAAGAAGTATAATACAACTCCTGCTAAAATATTACTTAGATACTGTGTTGAAAAGAACACATTACCACTTCCTAAATCAACTCATGAGGAAAGAATTAAATCTAATTTAGAGGTTGATTTCACATTAAAGGAAGAGGATATCAAATTATTAGATCAAGTTCGTAATCCTGAGCTTGATAGACCACTTAGAAGCTAGGCGATTATATGTATGAAGATTTTTTAATTGACTATTTAACTAAATATAACAATTTAAGAAATGCCTTCGTTGAGGTAAATAAAAATGATAGAGTAAGAGCATTAATGAATATAACTATGCCCTATAATCTATCAGATGAATTCTATCAAAAAGAAGGAGTTTATCTAAAATCACTACTTGCTAAAAAGAGTATTATTAATGTCGAAGATTTAGAATTTAAGAATAATATTTCCTTCATTTTAGGTGATATTACTCTAATTGATAGTGATGCAATTGTTAATGCATGTAATAGTCGATTATTAGGGTGCTTATCCCCTCTTCATTATTGTGTTGATAATGCAATTCATTCATTTGCAGGTTTAGAGGTAAGAAGAGATTTACTTCCAATTATGGAAAAGCAAAATGGATATGAAAAAAATGGTAAGGTTAAGGTCACAAAGGGCTATAATTTACCATCAAAATTTATATTTCATACAGTAGGACCAAGGGTAGCTGGAATTGTATCAGAGGACGATAAAATTGATTTAGAAAATTCCTATTTATCATGCCTTAAAAAGGCTTGCGAAATGAATTTAGAATCAATTACATTTCCATCTATTTCAACTGGTGTTTTTGCCTATCCTATATTAGAGGCATCTAAGCTTGCAGTAGAAACTGTAAAAAAGTATTTAGCTGAAACAAATTCTAAGCTAAAAGTAGTATTTATATTACATTCAGAAAAGGATTATAACGTATATAAAGAGCTACTTGAAAGCTAAAAATTATATATATTTCTAGACTAGGAATTAATATTCCTAGTTTTTTTTATTTTTTAAGAATTTTATCTTGTAAAATTTGAACTTTTATAATAAAATTATAAAATAGAGCGTTATGTTTTTTGGAGGTATTATTTATGCAAAAGATAACTCTTGATGGTTTAGTAGCTTACTTAAAAGAACAAGGTTTTGTTTTCCAAGGAAGCGAGATTTATGGTGGACTTGCAAATGCATGGGATTATGGTCCACTAGGAGTAGAATTAAAAAGAAATATTAAAGATGCATGGTGGAAGAAATTCGTAAGAGAGAACAAATATAATGTTGGTCTAGATTCTGCCATTCTAATGAATAAAGAGGTTTGGGTTGCATCAGGTCACATTGGTTCATTCAGTGATCCACTTGTTGACTGTAAGAAGTGTCATTCAAGATATAGAGCAGATAAGCTTATTGAGGATTTCACTCATGGACAAATTACAGGTGATGGTATGTCAAATGATGAATTAACTAAGTTCATCAACGACAACAAGATCGTATGTCCAACTTGTGGTGCACTAGATTATACAAGCATTCGTCAATTCAACCTAATGTTTAAAACTCATATGGGTGTTATTGAAGATGCTAAGACAGAGGTTTATTTAAGACCTGAAACAGCACAAGGTATATTCGTTAATTTCAAGAATGTACAAAGAACAACAAGAAGAAAGCTTCCATTTGGTGTAGGTCAAATCGGTAAGAGCTTTAGAAATGAAATTACTCCAGGTAACTTCATATTTAGAACAAGAGAATTCGAGCAAATGGAATTAGAATTCTTCTGTAAGCCAGGTACTGAAATTGATTGGTTCAGCTACTGGAGAAATTACTGTATGGGATTCTTAAAGTCTATTGGTGTTGATGGTGATAAGCTAAGATTTAGAGATCACGATAAGAAGGAATTATCATTCTATTCAAATGCAACAACAGATATCGAATTTGAATTCCCTTGGGGCTTTGGTGAATTATGGGGTATCGCATCTCGTACAAATTACGATTTAAATGCTCACATGACTCATTCAAAGGAAAGCTTAGAATATCTTGATCCTGAGGATAATACAAAATATATTCCTTACGTTGTTGAACCATCTGTTGGTGTTGAAAGAATGTTACTTTCAGTTTTATTCTCAGCATATGATGAGGAAACAGATCAAAATGGTCAAACTAGAACAGTATTAAGATTACATCCAGCTCTTGCTCCATACAAGGTTGCAGTCTTACCTTTAATTAAGAAGAATCATGCTGAAAAGGCAAATGAAATCTTCGAATTATATTCATCATATTTCCAAACAACTTATGATGAAACAGCTAATATTGGTAAGAGATATAGAAGAGAAGATGCTATTGGTACTCCATTCTGTGTAACTGTTGATGATAATACTTTAGCAGAAGGTACAGTTACAGTAAGAGATAGAGATACTATGGAACAAATTAGCTTAAAAATTGAAGATGTAATTCCATATGTTTTAGGAAAATTAAAATTCTAATTTAAAAAGGAGTGACTAATGTGACAAATGAAGAAATTGAAAATCTAGTAAACATTACAGATATTGTCTCATTGGTTTCTCAATATGTTAATTTAGAAAAGCAAGGAAAGAATTATCAGGGCTTATGTCCATTCCATAATGAAAAGACTCCTTCATTTGTTGTATCACCAGATAAGAAGATATTTAAATGCTTCGGCTGTGGTAAAGCAGGAGGTCCAATAAAGTTCATTGAGGAAATAGAACAAGTAGGCTATAAAGAAGCCCTACATAAACTTGCTGATTTCAATGGTATTAAGCTAAGTGATACCTATAAGAAAAAGGAAGATCCTAATAAAAGACTTTATGATTTGATGAACGCTTCTAAGGATTTTTATAAGATGTATCTTAATAAAACCAAAGAAGGATTAAATGCGATAAAATATTTAGAGGATAGAGGACTTACTAAAGAAATAATAGAGGATTTCTCTATTGGTTTATCTCCAGACTTTGGAGACAATCTATATAAGATGCTATCAGAGATGGGCTTTAAAGAGCTTGATATGTTTGATGCAGGCTTAATAGAAAAAGATAAAAACGGAAAAATCTACGACTTATTCTCAAATAGAATTATGTTCCCAATATTTAATGAATTTGGAAATGTAGTTGCTTATTCAGCAAGAATTTATAAGGAATCCAAGGATAAGAAGGATCACAAATATATAAATTCAAGAGAAACTGTCATATTTAAAAAAGGTGAAGTATTATTCAATTTTGATAAAGCAAAATTAAGCATTAATAAAATGCATAGAGTAATCCTTCATGAAGGTCAAATGGATGTTATCGCATCCAATAAGGCAGGCTTTACTGAGGCAGTTTGTACACTTGGTACATCACTTTCTAAAGCACACGTTGATAAGCTTTCAAAGCTTACAAAGAGTGTAGTGATTTGTTATGATGGTGACTTTGCAGGTAGAAACGCATCAGTTAAAGCAATTAAATTATTTGAATCATACGGGTTTGATATCCATCTAGTATTATTACCTGATGGACTTGATCCTGATGATTATATAAAGAAATATGGCATAGAGAAATACAAGGAATATTTCAACAATAACCAAATAGACAAGGATAGATATCTATTTAATGTATTATTCTTCGATAAGAATTTGAATGATTCCAACGTATTAAAAGCATTAATGAATGATGCATTTGAGTTAATAGCCTCATTTAATAGTATGGTTGAAGAGGAAAGATATTTAGATGAACTTTCAAAAAGAATTAATGCCTCAATTGATGCTATCAAAAATGACTATGCTAATTTCAAAAAGACTTATTGGCCAGCTCCACAAAAAGCTATAGTTGAAAAAGAAGAAAAGAAGCCAAAGCCAATAAGCACTAAAAAATTTAATAGTATATGCGAATTTAGAATAATTAAATACGCACAAAGAAGTAAAGTTCTAGCACTTCAAATTGATGAAGCCATTTCAAATTCAATGGATGGTATGAGTCAAGAAACTCAAGAGTTATGGACTGAATTAATTTACAGCTATTATGAGAATTTTGAAACATTTGATGAAGGAAGATTTATTAATATGATTTCTGAAGAATGTATGAATCATTATATGTATCTTAATGAAGAATTAAAAAAGGACATAACTAAGTACAATGATGATGATTTAGAGCTTTGCGTTGAAAAGATTAAAAGTATTAGTAGAAGAATTTCAAACAAAAGATTAAAAGAAATTGCGAAGAATTCAGCTGATATAACTGAAAAGTCAAGATTAACAGATCAAATTATATCAAACAGACGTCGTAAAAAATAACCACGGGAGGGTTTAAAGATGGATTTAAATCAAATTATTAAGGAACTAGAAGAATTAGCTGCAGCAAATAATCAAACAGTATATTCAAACGATTTATTAAAGTATTTCGATGAAGCATCTGATGATTATGATAAGGTCGAGGAAGCTTTAAAGCAAAAGAACATCGATGTTGTGCCTTCTACTACCTCAATGGATGATATTGACGACCAAGTTGAGCCTATCAATTTAGGTGATATTGAAGAAGTTGATATTTCAACTTATGACCAATTACCTTCATCAATCAAGGTTGATGACCCAGTAAGAATGTATTTAAAGGATATAGGTACAATTCCTCTATTAAATTCAGATGAGGAAACTAATCTAGCTAAGCTAGTAGTTGCTGGTCGTGTCGCAAAAGAAAAATTAGAAGAAATTGATAATGATGATTCAAATACAATTTCTTATGAAGAATATGAAAACTTATTAAATGAGGTTGAAGCTGCTGATGAGGCTAAGGATAAGCTTGTTGAAGCTAACCTAAGATTAGTTGTTTCAATCGCAAAGAGATATTTAAGCCGTGGTTTACAATTCCTAGATTTAATCCAAGAAGGTAACATGGGTTTAATCAAGGCTGTTGATAAATTTGACCATAGAAAGGGATTCAAGTTCTCAACATATGCCACTTGGTGGATTAGACAAGCTATTACAAGAGCAGTTGCTGACCAAGCAAGAACTATTCGTATTCCAGTTCATATGGTTGAAACTATCAATAAGCTTGTAAGAGTACAAAGACAATTAGTTCAAGAATTATCTCGTGAGCCATCTCCTGAAGAGGTTGCTAAGAGAATGGAAATAACTGTTGAAAAGGTTCAACAAATTCAAAGAATAGCTCAAGAGCCTATTTCTTTAGAAGCCCCAGTTGGTGAAGAAGAGGATTCTTCTTTAGGAGATTTCATTTCAGATGCAAATGCACTTGACCCATATGAGTACACTGCAAAGATGAAATTAAGAGAAGAATTAGATAAGGCTTTATCAGAATTAACTGAACGTGAAGAAAGAGTATTAAGATTAAGATTCGGTTTAATTGATGGACGTCAAAGAACATTAGAGGAAGTTGGTAAGGAATTTAATGTTACACGTGAACGTATCCGTCAAATAGAGGCTAAGGCACTAAGAAAGTTAAGACATCCTACTAGAAGCAAGAAGCTTAAGGATTTCATGACAAATCATTAATGGATAGAATAGATTTAATCGCTTCATTAGCTAGAGGTTCTAATGTTTTATGTGATATAGGCTGTGATCATGCCTATTCAATTATAAAGGCATTAAAATATTATAATGTATCAAAGGCGATAGCCTCTGATATAAATCAAGGACCGCTTGATAACGCAAAAAATAATATTTATAGTGAAGGATTAGAAAGCAGAGTTGATTTCATTAAATCTGATGGTTTTAGTGATATCAACTCTTTCTTTGATACAGCTATAATTTCTGGCATGGGCGGAAACTTAATTATTGATATATTATCTAAGGGTTTAGATAAAATAAAAGGAAAGAAGCTAATTATTAGTGCCAATTGTGATTCTTTCTTAGTTAGAAAATATTTAACTAAAAACGGATTTTATATCAAGGACGAATATGCAATATATGATTCTAATAAATACTATGAAATAATGGTATTTGAAGAGGGAAAAGTAGAATATGCATCATTTGAATTAAAATATGGTCCTATCCTTTTAGCTAAGAAAACTGAGGACTATATTAAGGAATATGAATCAAGACTAAAAAAGATTGATGAAATTATTCCAAATATTAAGGATACAATTCAAAAGGATGAAAAGATTGTACTAAGAAATGATTATAGAAAAATATTACATGGTGATAGTACAAAGATGATTCCAATCTTAGATACAGATAACTATTATAGAGAATATTTTATTGATGATAAAAAAAGACCATTAATAGTTGTTTCTGCTGGTGGTGCTTATAAATATACATCACCAAGAGAATCAGAGCCTATAAAGGATTTCTATTTTGAAAATGGCTATCATGTAGTTATTGTTAATTATAGAGAATCATTAGGATATTTCCCTGAACCACAAAATATGCTTTCATATGTAATCAAGAAATTTGAAAATGATGAAAGAGTATCTAAGGTTATAGTTATTGGATTTAGTGCTGGAGGTCATAATGCCCTCGAGGTTGCACTTCATCCAAGTATCTATAATGTAAAGGTAGATCTTTTAATTTTAGCTTACCCTGTAGTTACAGCTGATCCTAAATATGCTCATGTTGGTTCATTTGAGAATTTAATTGGTAATTTTACTGATAAGAAATTACTTGATAGATTATCAGAAGAAAAAGAAGTAACTGATGCTGCCCCTGAATTATTCTTATGGGGAACATATACTGATGAATCAGTTGATGTAATGAATTCACTTTTATTAATTGAAGCATATAAGAAATATGATATTAATGTAGAATATCATTTATACCCAATGGGTGGACATGGACTGTCACTTGCTAGTTCTAGATCATCTTATGGTGAAGCTGATAAGGAAATAGAGCATGTATCTGAGTGGGCATATGATTCATTAAAGTGGCTTGATATAAAGCTTAATAGAATGTAGATATTTCAATGCTTGAAATATATATTTAAAATTTGATATAATATCGATAGATTTTTGGAGGAAAAATGTATGGAACAAAATCAATTTGAAGGATTAGAAGAATTAGAACAAGAGCCTGTTAAAGAGGTTGTTGATGAAAGAAAAGAATACGAAAAATTATTACTTGCTGAAGCAAATAGAGAATGCTATGAAAAGGCAGTAAATTTAGTTAACTGTGGTTGCTTTAACCAAAAGCAAGAGCCAACTATGGATTTCTCTAAATATACTACTATTCCAAACAAAAAGAAGTATAAGGGCTTATATACTTTATACCAAGATAAGGAAACATTAGATTTATTATTTGTATGCCCACTTGTTGAAAACAATAAGGGTGATGTTGATGAGGATAAGTCAATGGCTCCTTATGCATATGATGTTTTATATATTGAAACTATGGATTATGAAACATATAAGGCAGTACTTCATGCAGCAAAGAATAATTTATCTTCAAAGATAAATGTTTTATATAGAGCTTCATTTGTATGCTTCTTTGTACTTTTAGCATTTGCTTTATATTATATTATCTACACTTTGATTATTTCAGCAGCTGGTGGATTCTTCTCAGCATTTGCTCAAGCATGCTATGGTGCAGGAGCTTATTTAGTAGGTGCAGTATTAATGTTACCTTTATTAGTTATTACATCTATTAAGTATAAGAAATATAAGGATCAACAATAATGCAAAAATATTTTATTAGTGAAGAAGAATTTAATTTAAATCAAATTAAATCTGATGATGCATTTCATATCGCAAATGTTATGAGATGTAGGGTTAATGATAATGTTTTAGTTGGATATAATAATAAAACATATTTAGTTAAGCTTACTAATATTACTAATAAAATGGTTACTTTTGAAATTGTTAAGGAAGAAACCGGAGTTCATGAACTACCGGTTTTTGTTACTATTTTTCAAGGGTATCCAAAGGGTGATAAGCTTGATGATATTATTAAGCATTCAACTGAGCTTGGCGTATATGAAATTATCCCTACTATAATGAAAAGATCTATTTTTAAGCTTGATACTAAAAAGCTTGAAAGTAAGCTTATAAGATTTAATAAGATAGCTAAAGAAGCGGCAGAGCAATCATTTAGAGATTATGTTCCAAATATTCCTTCTATTAAATATTTAAAGGAAATAGATTTTAGCAATTTCGATAAAAAGATTTTATGCTATGAGGAAAGTGCTAAAAATAATGAGCTTGTTAATTTTAAGAATATCATTTCAAGCTTAAATAAAAACGATAAGGTTGCAATTCTAATTGGACCTGAGGGCGGAATTGATGATAGTGAGCTTACATATCTTAAGGATAAGGGATTCGTTGAATGTGCTTTAGGACCAAGAATCCTAAGAACAGAGACTGCAAGCTTTTACTGTTTATCTTCAATTAGCTATGAGTTGGAGTTGAAAAAATGAAAGTTGGATTTATAACATTAGGATGTAAAGTTAATATATATGAGTCTAATGCCTTAAAGGAAGAATTTCAAAGAAGAGGTTTTGAAGTTTTAGACGCAGAGGATGATTGTGATATTTATGTCATTAATACCTGCTCTGTAACTAATATGGCAGATAGTAAGTCTCGTAAGATGATTAGGAGATGTATTAAGATGAATCCTAATGCTATTATTTGTGCTATAGGATGCTACGTCCAAACTAATGATGATGCTAAGGAAATTGAAGGCGTTGATATTTTAGTTGGAAATGGTAATAAGGCTTCAATCGTTGATAAGGTAGTTGATTTAGTTAATAGGGGTGTAAAGGAAAAGAATATTGATATTTTAGATATCTTAAATATTTCTGAATATGAAGCCCTTGGTGTAACTACATATGACCATACTAGAGCGTTCGTTAAAATTGAAGATGGATGTAATCAATTTTGTGCATACTGTATTATCCCATTTGCCAGAGGAAACGTTAGATGTAAGGATTCTGATTCTGTAATAGAGGAATTAAAGAATATTACAGAAAAGGGCTATAAGGAAGTAGTACTTGCAGGTATTCATACAGGAAGATACAAGGATAAGGAAAAGAATGTTAATTTATCTCGTCTTGTAAGAAGAATATTAAATGAGGTACCCGAATTAAAAAGATTAAGATTATCATCAATTGAAATAAATGAAATAGATGATGATTTTATTCAAATGATGAAGGAATCTGAAATTCTAGCTAATCACCTACACTTACCTTTACAGGCTGGATCTAATAAAACATTAAAGAATATGGGAAGACCATATGATCTAAGCTATTTTAAGGAAAAGATAGATAAAATAAGAAGTGTTAGACCTGATATATCAATATCAACTGATATAATAGTAGGATTCCCATATGAGACAGATGAGGACTTTAAGGAGACTATGGAATTTTCAAAAGAAATTGGCTTTAGTAAAATTCATGTATTCCCATATTCTAAAAGAAAAGGAACTAGGGCTGCAGAGATGCCTCAGGTTAATGATAAGGTTAAAAAGGATAGAGCCTTAGAATTAATAGCTTTATCTGATAAGCTAGAAGAGGAATATGCTAAAAAGTTCATTGGTCAAAAATTAGATATTATCGTAGAACAAAAATATTCTAAGGATAAGATGATTGGACACTCATCTAATTTCTTACAAATAGTATTAGATTTAGATGAAAATATGATTAAAAAACAAGTAGATGTAGTGGTTGATAAAGTAGAAAATAAGATGGTTTTTGGCCATATAATAAAAAATTAAAAATAATGCTTTACAAATAAATTACAGTTTGATATAATTTTAGTCGGAATTCGTCCTTGGAAGGAGGCTTAGTGATGCCAAAAATTGTTGTACGTGAAAAAGAAAACATCGAAGATGCTTTACGTAGATTTAAACGTGATGTTTCAAGATCTGGTAACCTTCAAGAGGCGAAAAAACGTCAATATTATTTAAAACCTAGTGACGTGCGTAAGCAAAAACGCCAAGAGGCTAGAAAGAAATATAAGTAAAATTAAAGGAGAGCATTATGCTCTCTTTATTTGTTTTTAAGGAGTGAAATTTATGGCAAATATTCATATGATGGGTGACTCAACAATGAAGAGGAATAATTTTTATAGCTATCCTCAATTTGGATGGGGTCAAGGAATTGAAAGCTTTGTTAATGATGGTGTATTAGTTTTCAATTATGCAGAAAATGGAAGAAGTACAAAATCATTTATCGATGAGGGTAGATTTGATATCCTTTTATCTAATTTAAAGAAGGGTGATTTTGTTATCTGCTCATTTGGTCATAATGATGAAAAGAAATATGATGAATCAAGATATACTGAGCCTTTTGGGGAATATCAAAAGAACCTAAAGTATTTTAAGGATGAGGTAGAAAAAAGAGGCTGTCATATCGTATATGCAACATCTATTACAAGACATCAATTCAAAGATGGCGTTTGTGTTAATTCTCATGGTGATTATCCAAAGGCTATGCTTGAATTTGCACGCGATAATAATGTTACATGTATAGATCTAAATAAGCTATCTATTGATTTATATAATAAGCTTGGTGAAGAAGAAACAAAGAGATTCCATATGATTTATCCAGCTCATACATATTTTAATAATAGTGAGGCTAAGGATGATCATTCTCATTTAAGAAATGAGGGTGCTATCATGATGGCATATTTATTTGTTAGTGCATTATCTAAAACAAATGATAAATTAAATGAACTATTTATAGATTTATCTAAAGAAAATATGGTAGACTATAAGATGTTAATAGACTAATTTGTTTGGAGAAATTGCATATGAGACATGAATTTTTTTATAAAAACTATGATTTATATGATGCAAATATTATAAAAATGGAGATAGTTGATAAAAAGCTATATTTGAAGCTATCTGAAAACACTCATCTAGAGCTAATCGCAAATGGCTATAGACCTGAGCTTGATTGTGATTATATTCATACATATATTTTTGATGTAGAGAATAGTAATCATAAATTTAAAAATCATAAAATTGATAAGTATGATTTTAAGGACAATAAATTAGTATTTATTGTAGATGGAATAGAAATATTGTTTACATCTTTAGAAATTAGTGTTATTTAAAGAAATTTATGGGCTCTTTATTGTTGCAAAGAAATTGTATTATTGGTATAATTTTTTTGTATGTTAACAATACAAAAGTGAGGGAATTTTTTAATGGATAGAGATTACGAGTATGAAGAGGGCGTTTCATTAGGCCAAATATTAAAAGTATTTTTTGGTAGATGGAAGCAATTCTTAGTTATTACTGCCTTAGTAACAGTAGTAGCAATATTAGGCATTATGTTTATTTACAATAAGCCAAATCAGGTTTATTCTTCAACTTTTAAATATAATTCAGCCGACTTAAATAATGGTAAATATGTAGATGGATCATCATTTGATTACTCATTATTATCAAGTGAAAAGATATTAAATGAAGTTAAAAATTCTAATGAAAAATTTAAGGATTTAGATGTATCAAAGCTATCTCAAAACTTTAATAGTGCAATTACTATTAAAACTAATACAGATAAAGATACTAAGGCATTCACATCATTTACAATTACTATTAAAAAAACTGCTTTTTCAAATGATCAAGTTGGAAAAGATTTCATAACTGCATTAACTGAATACCCTATTACACATAGCTTAGATGTAATTAACAAATTATCATTTGATACAAATTTAAGCGCAGCATCATCATCAACAATGCTAGATGTTAAGGTAAATTATTTACTTGCACAAATTACATATCTTGAAAATGGATATCAAACATTAATTAATCAATTCGGTGATCAAACATATAATGGTAAGCCAATTTCTGAAATTAAAACAGAATTTGAATCATTAGTTAGAAATAATTATTACAAGGAGCTTGCAGATGAGCTTGAGAACTATCAATATGCACTTGATTTCGCAAATCAAAAGAGTCTATATGAAACTTTAAAGGGTGGATATGAAAAGAAGTATCAAGAGCTTGAGATGAAGATTAGCAACTATAATAAGCGTATTAAGGAAATCGCTGAAAATGGTGGAGACTTAAAGGAAGCTAACCTAGCTGCTATTACATCATCAATTAATACTTTAGTTGCTGAACAAACTGAAGTAAGAATTAAGGCTGATAATATTACACTATTACTTGAATCTCATGATCCAACATCTGCAGGATATGATGATTACATCGCAGCTGAAAATGCATATATTGCAAAGGTAAATAATATTTATTCAAATGTATTAGTTCCTGAAACTACTAATTATGCAAATATCTATAAGGCAATGTATCAAAATAACCTAGATGTATTATATCAAGATGATAAGATTACTATTAAGGGTGGATTAAATACAATCGTTACAATTATTATTTCATTACTTGCAGGTGTCTTATGTGCAGGTATTGCAAATCTAATTGTAGATAGAAAGAAGCTATCTCCTAATTATAAGGAAGAAGCTCCTATAAAGGAAGAACCTAAAAAAGAAATTGAAGCAGAAACAAATGATTCTCAAGAATGATTCTTGAGATTCTTTTTTTTACATAATTTAAGATAATTATAAAAATATTTCCCCATATTTATTTAGTATTCTATAGATGGTGATACTATGAATACATTTAAAAGATATGAAAAGAAATATATTATTACAAAAACACAGAAAGAAGAATTAGAAAAATTAATCTCTAGTAGAATGGTTAAGGATAAATTTTCTAGTGATGGCGGATATTTAATTAGAAATATCTATTATGATACATTATCAGAGGATTTAGTACATCAATCTATTCAAAAGCCAGTATTTAAAGAAAAGTTAAGGTTAAGAAAATATGGTACATATGGAGACTTAAAAGACGAATATTTCTTAGAAATAAAAAGGAAATATAATGGTGTAGTATATAAAAGAAGAGTAACGCTTAATAAGAGTGATTTACAAAATTTCTTAAGAAATAAAGTAATACCTAATGATATTGATAATGTCGATAGACAAATATTAAATGAAATATCGTATTTTATGGAAAAATATATAATTTTACCTAATACATTTATTTCATATAAAAGAATTGCTTATTTTGATAAGGATAATCCTGAATTTAGATTAACCTTTGATTATGATTTATATTCAAGAAAGGATAATTATAATTTTGATTTCCCATTTTATGAAAAAAGATTAATTGATGCTGATTCATATATTATGGAGGTAAAGGTATCTGATTCTATGCCACTATGGTTTACTAAAATATTATCAGAATTAAAAATATATGGATATAGCTTTTCAAAGTATGGTAAATCATTTGAACTTGATACATTAAAAGAAACAATATTAGGGCTTGATAGTTTCAAGAATAGATAGATAAAATTGAAATAATATTACATTTATGGTATAATTTGTAAATAATGGAGTTGATACCATGGATACAGAAAACTATGTAATTTTATATAATGTTATAAATATATTTTGTATATTGCTTGCCTTAACTTTATTTATCCATTCTAAAAAGAATGGCTCAAATAACTTTAAGGATAGATGCTTTAGATCTGCATTAATTAGTCTAATAATATTCTTTTTAAGCGATGAAATATGGTATACGATGGATCAAGGCTTAATGCCATATAACATTGTAATATCACACATGTTAAAATTTATATATTTTGCATCTGGTGGTTTATGTGGATATTTATGGTTTTTATATTTTGAATATCAAACAAATAATAGACTATTTAAAAGAAAAAGAATGCTTATATATACAGCATTCCTTGAAATGCTATTAATAGTAATGCTTATTATAAATATATTTACCGGCATATTTTTTTCTATATCATATGATGATATAGCTAAAGTACAGACATATACTAGAGGCCCTGTATTTGTTATTCAGTATGTAATAATATATTTATATATTTTCTTTTCGGCAGCGCAAACATTACTTTTTGCCTTAAAGCCTGAAAACCAACTTGATAGATTAAAATATTTAGTTTTAGCATCATTTCCTATTATTCCTGCAATATGTGTTTTAATTCAATACTTTATGTGGAGATTCCCGATTGCATGCTGTGGATTAAGTCTCGCGATATTTATATTATACTTGGCTGATTTATCAAGCCAGGTTTCAATTGATAATTTAACAGATATAAATAATAGAAAGGAATTTATGAAAATTCTTCAAAGAAATCTGAATTCCTTAGATGATAATGAAGTTCTTTATATGTTTATGCTTGATTTAGATGAATTTAAAAATATAAATGATACATATGGTCATTTAGAAGGAGATAATGCATTAAAGATATTTGCCAATACCTTAAAGCAATCATGTATGTCGGGTAAAAGAAAATCAGCATGTGGTAGATTTGGTGGAGATGAATTTGCTCTTTTATCTATTATATCAAAAGATGATGATATTAATTCATTAATTACTGATATTGATAGTGAACTTAAAAAAGGTAATTCTAAAATAGAATATGACTATCAAATAAGCTATTCATATGGCTATAGTGAGAGTACTAAGAGTGATAAAAAAGAATTAAAAGAGCTAATTGAGCTTGCTGATAATAACTTGTACGATAATAAGAAAAAGAAAAAGATTTCAAGATAAAATTTTATGGACTTTAAAATTAAATGTGCTAAAATACTTTCGTGTGGTGATAAATATGTTTAATTATAAAATAATTACAGATTCCACATCAGGTATTTCATTAGAAGAAGCAGAAAAGCTTGGAATTACTGTTGTACCATTAACTTTATCTTATCAAGGTAAGGATTATAGAGATGGTATTGATATTTCTACAGATGCTTTTTATGAATTATTCTTTAAATCTCAAGAAAAGAGAAAGATCTTTTCAAGAGAGAATAAGGATTTCCCTAAAACATCGATGGTACCCCCTGCTTTATTTGAAAAAGCATTCAAGGATGCTTTAGATGAAGGAAAGACACCAGTATTTTTAGGAATTACAAGTGTACTAAGTGGTACATTCCAAAGTGCTAATCTAGCTAAGGATTTATTTGATGAGGATATAATTGTTATAGATTCACAAACAGCATTAGGCTGTGTGAAGGTTATTATTAAATCAATTTTAATGGAAGAATATGAAACTAAAGAAAAGCTTTTAGAAAAAATTGATTATTTAAAGAAGCATGTAAATTACTTAGCTGTAATGGATACACTTGAATATGTTGCAAAGGGTGGAAGAATGAGTAGATTCTCATCTATTTTAGGTAACCTATTCCATTTTAAACCAATAATGCAATTAGATTATAGAGGTGTAATAGTTCCTGTTTCTAAGCCAAGAGGCTTGAAGCATGCTTTTGCAGGAATTAATGAATTGCTAGTTAAAGATCCAATAGATTTTAATTATCCTTGTGAATTTGGATATTCAACACAAATTGAAAATGTTCAAGGATTAATTGAGGCATGTAAGCCAAATCTATCTGGTGAGTATACGTTAGGTCAGATCTCACCAGTAATAGGTGTTCATGTTGGACCAGGTGCAAGTGCATTATTCTATATTTCTACACATGAGGTAGATAAAAAACTTATAAAAGAGTAATGAGTCGAATAATCGACTCATTTTTATTGGGGTGAAAAAGTTATGGACAAGAAAAAGGTAAAAAAATTTTTAAAGCAATATTCTTTAATTGCATTAGGAACATTAATTCTCGACATTGGATTCTATTTTTTCCTAAATCCAGCAAAAATAGTATCAGGTGGTATGCTTGGTATTGCAACAATCATAGAACCATATCTAAAAATGATAGGAGAATGGTTTACTCCATCTATATTTTTATACATAGTTAACTTCATATGCTTAATACTTGCAATCTTCTTCGTCGGAAAAGATTTCTTCTTTAAAACAATATTCGCAACTATATTACTACCAACATTCCTATTTATATTTGAAAAGACAATGGATCCACTTTATTTCTATAATACTATAACAAATGGACATCAAACTGTTATATGCTTAGTTTGTGGTGCGCTATTATATGGTGTAGGTTTAGGTATAGCTATTAAATACAATGGATCAACTGGTGGTATGGATGTAATTCAAAAGATGATAAGCAAATTCTTCAAAGTGCCACTTTCTTCAGCAATTTACGTATCTGATGGTATTGTAGTATTTGTTTCAGGATTTATGTTTAATCCATTCGGATACAACATTGAAATGTTTATATGTGGTATTGTCTGCGTAATAGTAGTAGCATATATTGTAGATTTTATAGCATTATCATTACGTCCAAGACGTACTTTGTATGTAATTACACATAATCCTAATGAAATAAAGGAATTAATCTATAAAAACCTTGATAGAGGTGTTACTTTCTCTGATGTAATTGGTGGTTTTACAGGCGATAGAATGACTATGGTTATTTGTACAATGGATAAAAATGAGGCCTATAAAATGACTAATGAGATAGTTAAAGTAGACCCACACGCATTTACTTTCGTAACTTCATGTAAAGAAGTAAGAGGCGAATATGAAAGAAGAGGACTCTTAAAATAATAAAAAAATCGCATTTTTTGCGCAAAAACCCCTACTTTTTCGTTTTAGATTATTGCATTTACTTTCATTTGCGAATAAAATAGAATAGTGTATATAGTGCGAGAGGAGATAAAAAAATGAATTCAAACTTTATCAAAAGCTACTATAAGGCTAATGGTATTATCGCAACTTTAATTGCAGCCGTTGCTTTAGTAGGTTTAGGTTTTTTATCAGGTGGAGACACAAATTTAAATTTAGCTAGTTTACTTGGAGCTGCACCAGAAGTTAATACATTAACTTTAGGTATCGTTTCAGGCTTATTACTTGCTGGATGCTTACTAGGATTTACAGGATTAAAGAATTCAAAATCAGGATTCCTTGATTTTATTAGATTAACAGGCTTTATCTCAAGTGTTGAGCTTGCAATAATCTATTTATTAAATTTCTTTAATTTAACTGAAACAAATCATTTCTATACATTTGCGTTCCTAGGATTTGCATTAATTTATTTAATTCAATTAATTGTTAGATTCGTATTTGTTAATGAGGATGAAGATGGTCAATCAATTAAGAACTATTTCGGAGCATTAACAGGAAAATACAATCCATTCTTAATTTTATTATGTGGTATTGTAATCGCTGGTGGCGTATATGCATATGCTAAATTCACTGGTGATTTATCAATTCAATTCTTTGATTATTTAATTCAAAATGATTTCATAATCTATGGTACTTTAGCAGCACTTGGAGTTTTAGCATTAATTTCACTTGCTGATAAGTCAAATGAAGCAAACTTTATTGATTTTATCTTATCAGTTATTGCAGTTGCTGGAACTATCTTAGTTGTATTATCTTCAATTAAGGGCTTATTCCCAACAGCACAAGTAGAAGTAATTAATTATGTATTAATCGTTCTTGCATCAGTTGTTACATTAATATTTGTAAGAGCAGTTAGCTATTCAAATGGTGCAGCTTATACAAATCCAAGCCAAAAGATTAGAACTTATTTCAGAAGCACATATAATAAATATGATGTAGTATTAACATCATTATTAGTACTTGTATCAGCACTTGCATTAGCATTAGCATTAACTGGTGCTTTAGGTTCAACAGGTACAATATTCTATACATTAGGAACTTCAATTAACGCTAATTTCTTTAGCACTTCAAGTTTCTTCTATTATATTTTAATCTTTGGTGTTATCGGTATTGGTGCTATCTTATTCTTATTATTATTAATTTATAATAAGTTCAATAGCGCAAACGTAGTTAGAACAGATAAATTATTATTACCTTTAATTAGTGTATCATTACTAGGCGTTATCGCTGGTGTAGTTGGTATTGTTGAAGGTATCGCTGATGAAACATTAAAATTATTCTTCATCGTATTATTATCTGCAAGTGGTACATTCTTCGTATTTGCATTCATCGTTCAATTAATCAGATTTAAGAATTACAACCCAATCGAATCTTTAATTGCTCAATCAATTGCTCAAAAGGCTGAAGAAGAAAAGGCTAAGCAAGAGGCTGAAGAAGCTGAAGCTGAAGAGGAAGTTGAGCTTGAAGAAACTGAAAAGGCTGATCCATTCGGCTTAACTGCTGAGGATGAAGAAATCTACAATTCAATTTATGGTGAAAAGACTGAAGAGCCTCAAGAAGAACAAGTTGAGTATGTTGAGGAAGAAGTTCAAGAAGAGCCAGCTGAAGAAGTTGAATATGTTGAAGAGGAAGTTACTGAAGAACCAACTGAAGAGGTTGTTTATGTAGAAGAAGCTCAAGAAGAACCAACTGAACAAGTTGAATATGTTGAGGAAGAAGTAACTGATGAAGAAACTGATGATGCTGAAGATGAGGCTGAAGAAGCTGAAGACTTAGAAGCTGAAGCTGAAGAAACTGAAGAAGTTGAATATGTTGAAGAAGAGGTTGAAGCTCCAAAGGAGAACAACATCGTATTACAACAATTTGAAGTATTAGACGCTGATGGTCAACCTAAGAAGATTAAGCGTAGATTCATTTCTAAGATGATGTATGCTGAACCTGAAACTAAGGAATACTATAACGAAATTAAGAACTATCTAGAAATGTATAGAGCAAAGGGTAGACAATCTGCTAGATGCGAAACATTCAGATATAAGGGCTTAGTTGCTAAGGTAGCACTTGGTGGTAAGGCTGTTAAGGTTGCACTTGCTATTGATCCATCATTCATTGAAGAAAACCCTAAGTATCACTTAAAGGATGTTTCTGAGAAGAAGCAATATAGAGATGTTCCTGTTATGATTAGAGTACGTTCTGATAGAGGATTAAAGTACTTCAAGGAATTAGTAGACTATATGATGGCTAATCGTGGTGTTAAGCCAAAGAAGAATTTCGAAGCTACAAATTACTTACCTCAATTAATTCCAAATGGTGAAGCAATTTTAGGTGCTATGGGTATGTCAAATGACTACATGCAACCTACAATGAACCAAAAGGGTGTTCCAGCTGAGTTACCTGATAACTTAGATGAGTTCATTCCACAATTCCCAGCTGAACCACTTGAAGAGGATGAAATTGAAGCATCTGTATATCTAGATACATTATGTAATCACTTCGAAGATAATCAAGAAGTTACAATTGATATCTTAAAGAGCTTACATATCGTAAATAGAGGAAATGTAATCAGAATCAAGGCTCGTGGTACATTAGATAGAAGATTAATCATTTATGCTGAATACTTCGATGAAGATGCATTAAAGATGATCTTATGTACTAACGGTACAGCAATTAAGATTGTAAGATAATAAAAAAGAATTCCCAGTTTGAAACTGGGAATTTTTTAATTATGGTCAATTGTTATTTCAAAGCCATATTTTTTATTATCAAATTCATTTTTGATTAATTCTATTACCTCATCATCCTTTAATTTATAATCATAAGGAGTCACTAAATCAAATGATAATATTTTTAAGTTATCCTTATCATATAAACTAAAATCATGGAAGGTAATAATAGGATCTATTTTCTTGATAATTTGATTTAACTTGAATTTAACTTCATCAGACTCAATATTATAAAATTCAACAGGGTCTGCATGAATTGTTAAATTTACATCAAAATTCTTTTTTACATATTTTTCAATATCATCAATTATTCTATGACAATCTAAAACTGTCATCGAAGAATTCATTTCAACATGAAGTACTACATATTTCTTAGTAGGACCATAGCTATGACACATTACGTCATGGATACCTAATACATCAGTATTAGATTCTACATATTCTAATATTTCATTTAGGTTTTCGATATCTCTATCATTTCCAATTAGTGGATCAACTGATTCCTTAAGCATCATAATACCAGAATAAATAATATATAAGGAAATAATGGATGCGAATATACCATCAATTGAAAGAGGAATAATAGTATTATTATTAAATGCGATTATTTCAATTACTATACCAATTAAAGCAAGTGATGTTGCAATACAGTCATTTCTACTATCAATAGCAGTAGCCTTTAATGTATCAGATTGAATTAGCTTACTCATCTTAATATTAAATAAGGCTTGATATAGCTTTACTAATATTGAAAATGCAAGGATTCCAATTGAAATATATGAAAATATTAGATTTGGTTCCTTATATTCGTATTTAATTATTTCCTCAATTGATGTATAAATCATTGTTACACCAGTTACTATAATAACAACTGATATGATTAATCCAGCAATATATTCAACTCTTTGATGACCAAATGGATGTTCCTTATCTGCAGGCTTTTTCGCAACGTTAAATCCAATTAATACAACGAAGCAGGAAGCCATATCAGAGAAGTTGTTAACACTATCTGAAATTATTGAAATATTAAGTGTTAATATACCTATAACTATTTTTAAACAGGCTATAATTAGATTAGTAAATATTCCAAAAAAGGCAGATAGCTTACCATGGGCCACTCGTACATCTTCATTTTTGACATTTTGATAATCCTTAATGAAGATTCTTCTAAGTAAATTAAGCATGTTAACCCTTCTTTATTAATATTATAATTATGATAAATCATTAATGTTAAGTTAGTCAATTATAATATTATTTGTTAGTTTATAAAAATGCCAAAAAATTGCCTAAATTAAAGCAATTTAAAGATTTAATTGTTGACTTGATTTTCTAACTAGTATATAATGAAAAAGCGCTTGGTAGTGGAGTAATACTCAAGAGGCTCAAGAGGCTTCCCTGCTAAGGAAGTAGACCGGGTAACTGGTGCGAGGGTTCGAATCCCTCTTGCTCCGCCAACTTAAAAATGACAAGGTATCTTAATTGATACCTTTTTATTTTGTATTTTCATATCACTCGAAAAAAAGCAAAGACTTTGAAAAAAATCGAATAAACATTTTACATCTAAATTCTTGAAAGGATATAATTATTTCGAAAATGTAGATTATACTCGACAAAAAACCCACACTATTGTATAGTATAGTCGACAGAAATATAAAAAGTGCTTTTAGTGAAAAGAACTTATATCCAGAAGAATTAGAAAAACGTCTAGCTTCAGTTGAAGGAAGATTCGGTGATCTTTTGAATAATAAGTTATTAAAGGAGCAAGAAAAGATTATATTACATCGAGATGAAATCTGGCTTATAAAGAAATTTTTAGTACTCGAAATGTTTAGAGTTCTAGATGCATTGAATGAAAACAGAACTGTTAAAGATAGTCCAGAATTTTCCTCAATGACATATGGATTTACCGAAAAGAAAATCGAAGGTGAGTCGTATAGGGATTACGTATTTAGAACTATGAATGTAATAATAGATTTCTTTTCTCGGCATACAGTACTGGTGTAAATTTTAAAATTTCTAAAATAGAATATAATGTTGTTCCAATAACTAAATAACAAGAAAGGAATCGATATTTATGAAAAAAATCATTTCAATCATTTTATTTTCAATCTCAATATTAATGTTGAGCGCATGTTCAAACACAGGCACTCAAAAGCAACAAAATCCAACAAATAATGCTTCTAACAATAATAATAGTTCAACTGATACTGGTAATGGTTCTTCTCAATCAAGTCAAAATACAACTACGAATACAGATGACTATTATTGGTTTAAACTATCATCTGATGGTAAATCATATTACTACTGGAAAAGAACGAATACAGAAGACCCTAATCCAGTAATTCCCTCTACTTACGAAGGATTACCAGTTACTGGAATACTGGAACGAGCTTTTAATGGAAGTAGTATAACAAGCGTAAAATTGCCAGATAAGCTAGAAAAAATTGGTAGATATGCTTTTACAAATTGTCAGAGCCTAACAGCAATAACATTTCCCAAAACTTTAACTTTTATAGGTGATAGTGCATTTATGCAATGTTATAAACTTGCTACAGTCAGGTTTAACGGAACAATCGAGGAATGGAAAAAAGTAACAAGAGAATCTTCTTGTTGGGTTGACATAAAAACTATAGATGTAATATGTAGTGATGGAACTACTACTTTAGTAGCTAAATAAAGAAGCAATACGAAAAAACTTATTATAAGGAGAAGTAACTGGTGTGAGGGTTCGAATCCCTCTTGCTTCGCCACTTAAAAATTATAAGGTATCTTAGGATACCTTTTATATTTTCTTTCACTAATTTAAATAATAATGTTATAATTGATATATAATACTTCAATTAAAAGGTGGAGATACTATGTTATTAATTGAACCAACAATGGACTATGATAAGCAAATACAAGCATTTAGAAAAGAATTTTTAAATGCTGGTGATATGGATGGATCAAGCCATTTAAGAAAATATGCTAAAACAGAAGATTGGATTAATCATACAATTGAATATAAAAGTAGTGAATCACCAAATGGATTTGTTAAAACTAGTCAATATATTTATGTTAGAGAAAAGGATAAAAAGGTAATTGGTGTACTTCAAATAAGACATCATTTGAATGAAATGCTAGAAAAGTATGCTGGCTATATCGGCTATTCAATTTGCCCATCAGAAAGAAAAAAAGGCTACGGGACAGCTATGCTTAAAGCAGCTCTACCAATTTGTAAGGAATTAGGAATTAAAAACTTATTAATTGCTTGTATAGAAGGTAATGAAGCAAGTAAAAAGGTAATTCTAAAAAATGGTGGAGTGTATGAAAATACTATCTACTGGGAAGAACGCAATTCAAATATTGAAAGATATTGGATAGATTTAACAAAAATAGAATAAATTGAAATCAAACACTTATTATGATATAATTTTATTAGGTGGGGGTATACTATATGAAAAAGAGAATTATAATTGGAACAGCTTTAACAATAATGTTAGCTGCGATGATGACTGGAACTCGTTCTTGTGGTGGTGGAGGTTACAATAACGAAAAAGAAAATGAAGTAGTAGAAGAATTATCACAAGAAGATACTAATTTAGAAGAGCTAGAGCAAGAATAATTAACAGAAATTATGAAAGGTGTATCATGTTGATACACTTTTTTCTTTTTGTAAGTCGTTGGTGTTTAAAATGAATTTTATTTATGATTAAATAGAATATATCTATATAGTTAGGTGGTATTAATATGGATGTTATGATGGAAGGATTAAATGTAAAGAAAGTATATGACAATGGTCAGCTTAAGGTTACTGCAATCCAAAATGTTAATTTCAAAATAAATAAAGGTGAATTAGTTGTTATTTTAGGTCAATCAGGTGCTGGTAAATCAACTCTTTTAAATCTAATTGGTGGAATGGACTATGTAACTGAAGGATCTTTAATTATAAATGGTAAGGATATTGCTAAATATAATAAAAGAGAGCTAATTCAATTTAGGCGTAATAACATTGGATTTGTCTTCCAATTTTATAATCTAATGCCTAACCTAACTGCAAAAGAAAATGTAGAGCTTGCAACAGAATTAAAGAGGGATGCTTTAAATCCAGTTGAGGTACTAAAATCAGTTGGACTTGATGATAAATTAGATCATTTCCCATCACAGCTTTCTGGTGGTGAACAACAAAGAGTATCTATCGCTCGTGCTGTTGCGAAAAACTCAGATATTATTTTATGTGATGAGCCAACAGGTGCTTTAGATTATGAAACAGGTAAGGGAATACTTTCTTTACTTTCTAAACAAGCAAGAGAATTAGGTAAGACTGTTATTATAGTTACACATAATCAAGCTCTAGCAGAAATGGCAGATCATTTAATAAGAATTAAAAACGGTACTATATCTTTTGATGAATATAACGAAAATCCAAAGGATATTAAAGATATAGAATGGTAAAAAAGATACATTTACTAACGATATTTAAAACAATTAAATCTAAGTTTGTCCGTTTCTTAGTTAATATGCTAATTGTTTTATTATCGATAGCGTTAATATCAGCGTTAGGATTTTTACCTTATGGTTTTAAAAAGAGCTATTTAAAAAACTATGAGGGTGTAAAAATGCCTGATGTAACAATTAAATTAAAGGATTCAAATCAAACAACAGGTATTCCTAATGATGTTATTACTAAAATAGAAGGATTAGATAATGTTGGTGAGGTAACATCATTTATTGCGATGGATATAAATGAAAAATCAGAAAGTGAAATTAAAACTATAGATAGAGTATATTTTACTGATTTTGAAACTGAAAATATTCTAAAACCAACACTTGTTGAAGGAAGACTTCCAGAAAATTATGATGAGATTCTAATTCAAAGAAGTGTATTTGGAAAAAATAATTATGAAATCGGTGATGAAATAACTTTTGAAAAGCTACTTATTACTAATAGTAAAAAGTTTACTGTAGTAGGAATTGTAAATAGTCCACTTTATGTATCATCAAGGCCAGATGTTGCTTGGAATGATAAGGCAGATACAGATAATCCTGATTATATAGAGAGTATATTCTTTATAGATATCAAAACATGCCCTTTAAGGAACTTTTTACCTAAAACTGATATTTTTATCGAGTTATCAGAAAAACCTGGTTATATGACAAAAGAATACGATGATTTAGTTAATGAATTTATTGATAATTTAAAGCTTGAGACAAATAATGAGTATACTTATTTATCATTAAATGAAAATACAAGCTATAAAATGTTTTATGAATTCAATAATACTATGGTAACTATATCAGTAATATTCCCAATATTGTTCGTTTTAGTATGTGCTCTTGTTACATATTTAATTATTGAAAAATTGATAACAGAAGAAAGAAGTATGATTGCCTGTGAGTTCTCTCTTGGTGTATCAAAGGGAAGAATAGCTTCTAAGTATTTAGTGTTTAGTGTTATTTCAACACTATTTGGTGTTGTTGGTGGATATTTCTTAGGAGTATATTTATTAACACAGGTATTCTATGAGCCATATTTGACTGTATTTATAATGCATGGAATTCCATTTGATAGTATTTCTCATATTGGATTAATAATGAGTGGAGTCTTGATGTTTGTTTCAATATTTGTGACATTACTTTCTGTATACCTATCACTAAGAGAAACACCAGCAAGCTTGATGCTACAAAAGGCACCAAAGCCTGGTAAAAAGGTATTTATCGAGAAAATAGGTATAATATGGAATAGATTATCATTCTCATTTAAAAGTAGCGTTAGAAACATATTTAGAAATAAAAAGAACTTGATTCTAACAAGTCTTGCAGTAATTGGATCAACTATTTTAATTTTAATTGGCTTTGGCCTTAATGATTCAGCTATTGCTATGAGAACAGATGCTACATATAAAAATGTAGCTGATACTATGGGTATTGTGTCATTTGTAATAATTATATTTGGTCTTGCAATAGGTATTCTTGTAATATACGCTCTTGCAAGCATGAATATTGATGATAGAGTAAGAGAAATAGCAGTACTTAAGGTATTAGGCTATTATGATTATGAGGGTGCACTATATACATCAAGAGAGCTATTACTAGTTACTGTATTTGCAGCACTTTTAGGAATACCAATAGGTGCTGGTGTAATATATGTAATATTTAAAGCGATTAATTTCGCATCTATTACTGATGTAAAATGGTATTCATATGTATCAACATATGGAATAACAGTAGTGGCATCTCTATTATCATGCTTCCTATTATTCCCTAAAATAAAGAAAATAGATTTTAATATATCTTTAAAGAGTATAGAATAAGGCTTGGATGATCCAAGCCTTTTTTAAATAAAAAAATGAGGATATAATCCTCATTTAAAATGTCATTTTTATATTTTCAATATCAGATGCAAATCCTAAATATAATGCAAGATATGCAAATCCGCTTAGAATATACATTACTCCACCCATTTCTTGACCTGATGAAAAGGCATAAATTCCAGCAAGTAATTCAGCAACAAAGTTAATTAAACCAATTAATATTAGAAGAACAACTATTATTTTTCCAAAATTGCCTTTATTATTAGTGAAGTTAATGATTGCTAAAACCAATATTATTATTGCAGGTAATAATTCTACAATCTTTAGAATGAATGCTGCATTAATAATTGTTGGAGCATTTGGATCAACATCAGCTGCGTAAGTACAGTGAGTTAATGTATATACAATTGAATAGCTAAGTAGAATTATATATCCAACCATACTAGCAGTTTTCATATTAAATAGGAAGTATCCAACGCCTATTAGAACTGCAAGTGAAACTAAGACAACTGTTGATATTGTTGAAGCTAGTAAATTTGAATTTTGATAAGATAGTATGAATACAACTACCATTAATAATGCATATGTAAAAAATAAATATGCAGGGACTTTCTTTTCTTTTAATGAATTGTACATTTTATAGTTTAATTTATTCTTAATTATTTAAAAATAAATTTCTCCTTTCAGCTTTTTATTCTATCAAAATATCAAATTAATTTCTATATAAAAATTATATTTTCCATAGTTTCAATAATGCTCAATTTTTTGAAATTCTAATTTGTTGTAAAGTTATGGATTCTAAGTTATAATATTAAATGTATTTTCATACATTTTATCGAGGAGGAAAAGTAAAAAATGGATGATATGGAAAAGAAAGAATCCGTAGAGTCTGAAGCTGAAGTAAAAGCTGCTGAAGAAGTAGCTGCTAACGAAGCTGCGGAAGAAACTGTAGATGCATCTACAGAAGCTCCAAAAGAAGGTCATCTTGATGAAGAAGGAATCTTAGAATATGATGATTCTAACGCATCAAAGATTGATAAGTTCTTCGGAGTAACAAGATTTGGTTCTTCAATTAGAACTGAAATCATGGCTGGTTTAGTAACATTCCTAGCAATGTGCTATATCTTAGTCGTAAACCCTTCAAACATTCTTGATGCCTTTGGCTTAGGCCTTGGTGTTGCAACATCAGTATCATGGGGATCTGTATTTATTGCAACAGCTTTAGGTGCAGTAGTTGGTACACTTTTAATGGCATTCGTTGCCAAGATGCCTCTTGCACAAGCTCCAGGTATGGGACTTAACTTCACAGTCGGTACTATCTTATTAGGTGCTGTTGGTGGAATTGCATTCTCATTTGGTCAAGCAATGTTACTTGTATTAATTTCTGGTATCATTTTCTTAATCGTTTCAATTGTTCCAATTGGAAAAGATAAGGAAACTGGAAAGTATGTTACATTAAGAGAAAAGATTTTCGATGGTATGCCTGTATGCATTAGAAAGGCTATTCCAGTAGGAATTGGTCTATTCATCGCATTTATTGGTTTAAAGAATGCACAAGTTATTACTGCTAATGTTGGTACATTTGTTCAATTTGTAACTTTAAATACAGCAGAAGCTTGGGCTTTAGGTGGACCTGCATGTAGTGCAATGGTATGTTTATTCGGCTTCTTTGTAATTATAGTTCTTGATCATTTCAAGATTAAGGGTTCTGTAATTATTGGTATCTTAGCTGCTACAATCTTAGCTATACCTCTACAAGTTGCTGATTTAAATACACTTGCAGGTAATGGTGCTGTTTCTTGGAAGTTCTGGGAGAATTTCGCTTCATTCTTCACAGTAGGACAAAACAGTGCATTCTTATCAGTATTTGAATCTGGTTTCACTGGTTGGACAGGAAGCATGATTCCAACTGCAATCGTATTAATTATTACATTCTGTATGATTGATATGTTTGATACAATGGGTACAGTAGTTGGTTGTGCTACAAATGCTGGTTTAATCGATAAGAATGGTAAGCCTCATAACTATAATAAGATAATGTTATCTGACTCAATAGCTACTGCAACAGGTGCATTATTCGGTACTTCAACAGTTACAACATTCGTTGAATCTGGTTCTGGTATCGCTGCTGGTGGTAAGACAGGTATGGTTGCTTTAGTAACTGCTTGTTTATTCTTCCTAGCAATCTTCATCGCTCCAGTATTTGCATTTATCCCTAGTGCTGCATGTGCTCCTGCATTATTATATGTTGGTGTATTAATGATGAAGAACGTTGTTAATATTGATTTCAAGGATATTAAATTTGCTGTTCCAGCATTCTTAACTATCTTAATGATGCCACTTACTTATTCAATCACTAATGGTATTGGTGTAGGTGTTATTTCATATGTAGTTATTAACTTCATTATTTGGTTAGTTAATATCATTAGATTTAAGGCTGGTAAGTTACAAGAAAAGCCAAGAATGGAAATATCAATTGTATTAGCAGTTATATTCGTATTATTCTTAGTTTATTTCTTTGTTCCACAAGCTTTCTAATTTACAATTAACAAATAAAATGATAAAATGCTTGTATGTATTTACAAGCATTTTTTTAATGCTTTTAAGGAGTATTATAAATGAAAAAAGTAGCAGAAGCTGATAAAAAGTTTATATCTGTATTTATGCATCCAGATAGTGCAAAAGAGGATTTATTATATTTAAAAAA